>Ga0315282_10002325_pt1 | contig 35231 bp, 37 predicted proteins | sample YL17G07_20_MG_FD_203693 | JGI IMG/M metagenome (GOLD analysis project Ga0315282, IMG submission 203693) | Sediment microbial communities from Yellowstone Lake, YNP, Wyoming, USA - YL17G07_20 | ecosystem: Environmental > Aquatic > Freshwater > Lake > Sediment | place: USA: Wyoming | collected...
TCGCGTGTCAGCATTTCTGAGATAGTCTGAGCCTACCACGAGGCTTCCGTCTTCATCATTGACATACATGTAGCGTGTGTCAGGGGTTAACGTAACATAAGTGCCATTAATTATCTTCTTGAGAACGACAGACTTCCCCACAGATCTCTTCAGTTGTTCGACATCCTCAAACCCTGAGAATACTTCACGTAACCTGTATCTACCTTCAGGGAGATCCCTGTTCACTTTGAACGACTGCATGGGCTAACCCCGGCTGCGTTTCTGCCAGAAGACGATGGTTTTTGTCGAGAGCGCTACATTATGACGGGCATGAATCGTTCTTCGTCAATTGCTTTACTCAACTGTCCGATGATGGCTATCTCATTGCCGCAATACTTGCATCGGTTCTGACCGTCGAGGTGCCAGCCTGTTATGTCAAAACCGAATCGCTCCACAACGACCTTGCCGCATTCTGGACAGTACGTATGCTCGAGTGGGTGACCTGGGACATTGCCGAGGTAAACGTAGTCTAATCCAACGCTCTTTGCAACCTCGTAGTGTTTCTCCAGTGTTTCAACTGGCGTCGAAGGAAGATGCATTAGCTTGTAGTCTGGGTGGAATCTAAGGAAATGAATCGGTGTATCCGGACCAAGGTTATCATATATCCAAGACGAGAGTTTTTTCGCTGCCCCTAAATCGTCTCCGATCTCTGGGACGACAAGGTCGGTAATCTCAATGTGAACGTTCGTCTTATCGCGGATATCGAGCAGAGTTTGGAAGATTGGATCTGAGTTTGCAATGCCAATGAACTTACGTACGAACGCTGTCTCACCGCTGCCCTTGAAGTCGACAGTGATGCAGTCCAAGAAGTCTCGCATCAACCCTACCGTTTCAGGTGTGTCGTAGCCGTTTGAAACGAAGATGTTGATCAATCCCTCCTTCCTGGCCTGAACGCCTATGTCATGCGCGAACTCGATGAAGATGGTTGGCTGGTTGTATGTATAGGCCAAGCCCTGACAACGATAGCGCTTTGTCATTTCCACGACTTTCTCGGGCGTAACATCGATGCCTTCGATTTTTCGTCGCTGGCTGATGTCGAAGTTTTGACAGTAATGGCAGAGCCAGTTGCATCCGGTGGTTGCGATTGAGAAGATTTTGGTGCCAGGCATGTAGTGTGTTACAGGTTTCTTTTCGATGGGGTCTACGTGGCCTGCGATGATTTTGCCATAGACGAATAGCCACAGCTTGCCTCCCACGTTTCCGCGGATACCACATAAACCGATCTTGCCTTCAGGGATGTTGCAGTAGCGTGCACAGGCAGTGCACCTGACTCGACCGCTTGGAAGTGGTTCGTATAGAGATACTTCTCTGCCTGGGGTCGTTGGTGTCACCTCAAGCGATTGGAGTCGAGCATGAGCGGGAATCCATTGGTTCTTTTTCTCAGTAGGACATTCGATTTGGCTGTGGGATAAACCTACCCCTGCAATGTCTCAGACTGTCTGGATTCGCAGGAGATCGGTCGTCCCACCAGGTGTGGATGGGTCTCCGCAGACGACGATGATTCTGTCGCCTTGACGCGCGATTTTGCTGGCGCGTGCTTCAGCTCTTGCTGCACTGAATATCGCCCGCGTTGTTGAGAGCCTCTTGACTCTGTGCGGGTACAACCCCCATAGCAAAGAGAGTCTGTTCATCACAGAGTCACTGTAGGTTAATGCGATGATCGGGACGGAGGACCTGAACTTGGATACTCGGTGGGCCGTTGTTCCGGTTCGAGTGTGCGCCACGATGCAACTTGCACCAAGCTCATAGGCTGCTTCGCAAGCAGAGAAACTGATAGCATCCTGGATCTTTTTCACGAGAGGTCGTCTAGTCTCCAGGAAATCTCTGTATGGGAGAGTGGCTTCTGTCGCAGCCGCGACTCTTTTCATCACCTCCACAGCCTCCGCGGGGAAGCGTCCTACAGCAGTTTCTTCGGACAGCATAACGGCGTCAGTTCCGTCGATTATGGCATTGGCAATGTCTGTTACTTCTGCACGCGTAGGAGTGGGATTGGTGACCATTGACTCTAGCATTTGGGTTGCGGTTATGACCGGCTTGCCCACGGCGTTAGCCTTGGCGATTATCTTCTTTTGAAGAACGGGGACTTCTTCAATTTCCATTTCGACTCCCAGGTCGCCGCGGGCCACCATGATTCCGTCCGCTTTCTCAACGATATCATCAAAGTTCTCAACGGCCCCTCGCGTTTCGATCTTTGCTATAACCCAGGCGTGACTTCCCGCCTCCTTTACAATCCGTTTTGCTCTGTCGATGTCATCACTTGTTGTCGTGAAAGAAACACCTAGAAAGTCCGCGCCGTTTCGAAGAGCAAATCGTAGCAGCCCTATGTCTTTTGGCGCGAGGGCGCGAAGTCCGAGCTTTTTTCCTGGCAAGTTTAGGCCTTTGCCCGAAAACAAAATGCCACCTCTAGTGACGCGACAAACCACGTCACTTGATCTAGTAGCGTTTTGGACTACCAGGTGAATTGTGCCGTCTGCTAGGGAGACCGGGTCCCCTCTTTTCAATGTCCGCAAAGTCGTCGGATGGCTGACGGGTATGATTCTCTGGCTTCCTGTTACCCGCTTTCCTGAAAGGGTTACAAGATCGCCCTCCTTGAGGTTGATTGGATCCGTGTAAAGTCTGCCAACTCGAATCTTCGGACCTGGAAGGTCAAAAAGGACTCCAATCGGACTGTTTAGTTCCTTGGCGACAGATCGAATCCAACGAACCCGCGCGGCGTGCTCTCTTGGCGCATCGTGAGATAGGTTCATTCTGGCAACATTCATGCCTGCCTTCGCGAGTCGCCAAAGCATTCGTTTCGATGACGTTGATGGCCCAACTGTGCAAACGATCTTGGTTTTGATCTTAACCGTCCTCATTCGACCCACTGCCTCTTACACATCTATCTCATTCAATTCTAATCAGCATATATGATGAACCGATTTCGCTGCGCGGCTTGCTATTGTCTTAGTCTTCCTAGGAATCAGGTAGCAAGATTGAAGTTTCACATGTTTAACCTCAGGATTATCGTCCTTTGTGTGATGTAGATTGGCAAAGACAATACTCTATGTAATCTTGGACGGCGTCGGAGACCGATCCGTCCCAGAGTATGGGAACAAAACCCCTTTGGAGGCGGCGTCAACCCCGAACCTTGACAGGCTCACTGCGAAAGGTGCAATGGGGGTAGTCTACACTGTTAAGAAAGGGATCGCCCCTGAAAGTGACGCCGGGGTTTTCTCGCTACTGAGCTATGATCCGTCGAGGTTGGATTTGTCGCGGGGCGTGGTTGAGGCTCTTGGCAGTGGTCTCGGATTCGCCGAGGGCAATCTGGCACTAAGATGCAACTTCGCAACTGTCGATAATAGTCAGTTGGTAGATCGGCGAGCCGGCAGAAATGTTACATCCGACGAAGCCAGAGAATTGACCCGAGCTATCAACGAGGACTCCAAGATGAGGGAGCTCTGCGAGTTCGAGCTCAAAGCTACGATCGGGCACCGTTGTGCCTTGGTATTTCGAGGGGAAGTTGGTAAGTTCTCCGACGCGGTTTCCAACCTTGATCCCGCTTATATTCGCAAGGGCAAGATGACGATCGCTAAATCCGGCGTGAAACTACCGACCCCCATTCCTAAGTGCAAAGCGTTGAAACGGACAAAGGTCGCTGTTCGAACTGCAAGGCTCCTGAACGGTTTCGCGGCCGGCGTGCATGAGGTTCTGCGGTATCATCCAGTGAATATGCGCAGGAAAGAGCGGGGTGATCTTCCAGCGAATTTTCTCCTCATGCGCGATGCTGGCACGAAGGTCCCAAGGGTTCAAGGGCTTCAAGGGAAATTCGGGTTACGATCGGTTGCTTTGGCGGATATGCCGGTTGAACTCGGGATTGCAAAGGTGATCGGGATGGAGACAGTGATCTTTCCACCAGATCGGACGTTGGAAGGTTACAAGGAGAGGGCGCGAAAAGCTGTTGAGCTTGCCAATGATTACGACTTGGTGTATGTTCACCTGAAAGGCCCAGATGAACCAGGGCACGATGGCGATTTCGAAGGAAAGAAAAGATCCATCGAGGACATAGACGCTGGTTTCTTCGCAGAACTAGCGAGCGCTGAGGCAAGGTTGATCTGTGTAACCGCCGACCACTCGACCCCTTGCATTGTTAAGGGGCACTCCGACGATCCCGTTCCGTTGATGATAACGGGTCCCGGAGTCAACTCTGACGGGTCGTCGCGGTTCAATGAGTCGTTCGCCGCGAAAGGAAGCCTCGGAACGTTGAAGCATGGTTATGAAATCTTGAAGATGCTGGTTCCTCTAGCCCATCTGGATTAAGGAAGTGTACGTAATTCTGTGGGGGCAATATGTTACTTTGCGATTTATGCAAACGGGACTGTTATCTATGCTAGGGCCAAAGGTTGAACGGTGACTGTCGGCTTTTTGGTTCTAGGGCGCGGTGAACTTCCATTGCTCCTTGTTTTCCAGGACGTCGCGTAGCAATTTGGTTGCCCGCCCTTCATCTAGACTCAACATAAACTTCCCGAGGTGCTTGCACATGTTCTTTGAGTCCATGCTCTTGCGCCAGTCCTCGCAGTCGTGCAGGATAGTGTGATTCTTCAGGTCAATTCGGACCAAGTAGTCCTTGACCTTCCCGGAGATCTCGTCGGTTGGTGTTTCCGAGATTGAAATGAGTGAATCGTCCATTTCCAATGCCCGCTTAAGTCTCGCAGCACCCACGAAAAGGTGAAGGAGATCTTCCAGCGTAAGTTCGTCAATCTTCTTGCGTGCGGGGGGCTTCGGAGTAGGTCGTCTTGCGCTGGTTCTAGTTTGTTTTTCGAAGCTCTTCAAAGCCTCGTCGATTCGCCGATCAATGTACACACGTTCTTCTTCTGTGTACTTGGATCTATTCGGCAAATCATCGAAATAGCGTCGTGCGGTCCTAGCGTGCCAGAGCGTGTGAAGAGGGTAACGCCAATTATCCGGATCTGCGTAGACCGAGTGATTCTTCGGATATCCTCTCGGTGGCCCGGTACGCCCAAAGGGCTTTCTTGCCGGTTTCTTACCTACCAATTGGAGATCGTCACCTGATGGAATGTAGATAGAGTATTTCGCCTATAGAGCAATTATATTACATGCCAAGAATCTTTCTGCGACTGGCCTTATTTCTGGATAAGAGAAACGAAATTCAAGTTTGGTAATGCCAATTGAGCCATGAATTCATCATTGCACCTGAAATGTACCTGAAAACCATCTATAATCTCGAATTGAGAAACGGAGCCGCACGGACTGGTGATATCGCCAAAGTACTCGGCATCACGCCCGGCAGCGTAACAAACACTCTCGAAGTCCTCGAATCCAAGGGCCTCGTTGCCCGAGAGCCCTACAAAGGCGTCAAGCTCACAGGTGAAGGTTTGAAGCTGGCGCTTTCCGTTTTCAGACGCCACAGACTCGCAGAGCGACTGCTGACAGAGGTGCTGAAGCTCGATTGGGTAGAGTCCCATGAGGAAGCATGCAAATTGGAACATGCCATCAGCCCTAACCTCGCCAACTCAATGGAGAAGGCGTTGAACAACCCGCATACATGCCCACACGGGAACCCAATACCGAGCGAGACTGGTTCGATGCATACACTGAAGGACCAACCCCTCTCTGAGCTCGACAACGGCGAGAGTGCAACGGTAAGCCGCATACCGGATGAGAATACCGAGCTCCTTCGTTACCTTTCCACACTTCGTATGCTGCCAGGGGTGAAGGTCGAGGTCGAGGAAAAGGCTCCCTTCAAGGGGCCGATACTTGTGAAGGTAGGATCTAGCTCCTATCCACTCAGTCTAGATGTGGCCTCAGGTATCTACGTAAGTAAGGCATAGTCTCTTTCAGACTCCAGCGTAGCGACTATCTAGAGAACTCTCTCAATATGCCCACCAGCACACTAGAGAAGGCGGAAGTCTTCCTTGACAGTGGTGAGCACTACGTGAGTGTTCGTTCTATCGACGAAAGGCATTGCAAGAAGGCTTTTCGTAAACTTACTCAATTCTCCCCGATTATGGAACTTAGCAATGACAACGGCATCGGTGAGTCCCGTAACGTCATAAACTGCGCATGTGTTCGGCAGTTTGCTTATCGCTTCCTCCATTTCTAGCAATTTCCCTTTTGAGACAGTGATTTCAGCGATCACTGTGAGCTGGTAGTCTAGTTTTTCGTGGTCTAGGATCGCAGCATATGCTTTGATAGTTCCACTCTTTTCCATTCTTCCTATTCGATTAAGTACAGTCCCTACAGACGTTCCAGCTTTTCGAGCGATTGCTCGATAGGATCGCCTGCAATCTCGCAGGAGTTCAGACAGTATCTTTCTGTCGGTTTCATCGATGGTCAGATGTTCAGATCTAGACATCAATCTTCCCCGATTCTATACGTTTGCACACCAAGTGAGTAATTTTATGTACATTTGTTTATTGTTCATGGCTAAATAGTTATATTCGTTCACATCATTCCCTGCAGCTTTATAGTGCCTCATTGCGAGCAGTGAAACTCTTGCTTAATCAAGCGAGTAGCATAGGTCTCAACGGAGAGGAGAGGAAATCCAGAGAGAGTTTTGTCTCCTCTCGCGCGCGCTACAAGCTTGAACCACAAGAAGCACCGCCGCGGCGCAAACAGCCACGCCCGTTCAACCCCCAAGTAAGCAAAATTGGCCTGGCCCGCGAACTTGTACGAGAGGTATCCCGTCTTGGTTTCAAATTGAGGCGACCAGAATACCGGAGAGTGATGCTCACCAGACCTTGCATATACGGCGTCTTCGGTGGAAGGTTCGGAGGATTCCATCCTATCAGAGATCGATGCACAGGCTGCATGAGGTGCGTCCAGGAGTACCCCGGAATATGTAACGTGGAGCGCAATCCCGAATTCTTCAATCTCGCAGATTCCTACTGGATTCCCGATGACCCAACAACTACCAGCACGACGCCAGTATCCATTGTCTCCTACGAAGCCTCCACGGGCAATATTCCGGTGAAAGGTATGGGATACAAAGGAGGCTTCGCAGGCCCCGGGTGGGATGCGATTTGGACTGATATGTCAGAGATCGTCCGACCAACGAGAGACGGAGTCTACGGGCGAGAATACATCTCGACACTCGTTGACCTAGGGCGAAAACTAAAGTTCCTGGAATTCCAGACCAAAGAACTCAAGCAAATATCCAGAACAATAGAATTACCTATCCCAATAATGTTCGACTATCTACCTCCCAGCCTCAACAGTGAAAGCATCATAACCTCAATCGCCCGCGCATCGAAAAGAGCTGGAACAAACTTCATCGCGTCACCAGACCAAGTAAAGCATCTTTCGGCGAACGAGGTCACACAGCTTATCCCAATAATGTCAACTTCCAGCGTGCTCAAGGATGCTCAAGCGGTCAGAGAAGCACCTGCGATTGAGCTAACTGACTACGACGCTTCTAAGATGGCGCAGGTTCGAGAGATCAACCCTCAGGCGCCCATTATCGTGCGACTCCCATTGACCCGAACCTCAGGTCGAGTAGCAACGGAGTTGGCAAGGGAAGGAGTTGACGCAATACATCTCGTGGCGAATTATCACGGTGGAAGTTGGGATGCGGGCAATGAGCTGTTCGTTAGAGATCTGATTCGCTCAGTGCACGGACAGCTAGTAAAAGAGGCGCTGAGGGACGAGGTCACGTTAATCGCTAGTGGCGGGATAACGCTCGCCGAGCACGTTCCCAAGGCAATAATCTGCGGAGCTGACCTTGTCGCTTTGGATACAACCGTCCTTGTCGCTTTACAGACACAGTTCGCAGGAGAGTGTGTGTCTGCTGAAACAGGGCGCGTGAGAGAGGAGAAGTTCGATTCGGGTTGGGGCGAACAACGGCTCGTTAACTTGCTCGCCTCATGGCATGACCAACTCATCGAAATTCTTAGCGCTATGGGAATGCGCGACGTTCGGCGGCTGAGGGGAGATGTGGGACGCGCCATGTTCAACGAAGACTTGGAGAAAGAGGCGTTTGCAGATATCATCCATAGAACGTGAACTAATAGTACGAAAGCATTCAGAACTAATTCATAACGGGATCACAGTACTTCCGAGCCTGAAATACGGGATCGCTGGCGCACTCGGAGACAAGCGCTGGACGGCGGAACTTATTCTAGCAACGTACGAACAAGCAACCACAGGTTCTCCGCCGAACGGCTTAGAGTACAAGATCGGAAAGTCTGGAGGAGGCTTCGATCGCCTCGACTTCAAGATGCTCGAGAACGCTGCGAGGCTCGACACGAGAGATGATTTCGATCTCTCGATAGATTTGAATCACCGCCCCTTTGGTCCGAGGATTAGTATTCCGATACCTGTCTACGGAGCAGGCATGTCGTTCGGATCTGTCAGTCTAAACTTCATACTGGCGCGTGCGATCGCCGCGAGACACTTGGACACGTTCACATGCACGGGTGAAGGCGGCTATCCGCCGGAACTAATGGTGTACAAGGACAATGTCATCACCCAAGTTGCGACCGGGATGTTCGGCGTTCGGGAAGATACAATTCAGGCTGCGAAAATTGTCGAGTTCAAGTACGCTCAGGGCGCGAAACCCGGCTTGGGAGGCCATCTGCTCGCAGACAAGGTAACTTCGGAAGTAGCGAACATGAGAGAATCAACTCCCTTCACTGCGTTGTACTCGCCCTTTCCATTCCACAGCGTTTACTCGGTTGAGGATCACAAGAAGCACGTGGACTGGATTCGAGCAGTCAACCCCGACTGTCTCGTCTCGGTGAAGGTCTCGACTCCGGTCGATGTGGACATGGTGGCCATTGGCAGCTACTATGCCGATGCGAACATCATCCATATCGACGGTGGCTACGGAGGAACAGGCGCGGCCCCAGAGATTGCAAAGAAGAACATTGCGATGCCCATCGAGTACGCCATACCCAAGGTCCACCGCTACCTGACTTCCGAGGGGGTAAGAGATGAAGTCACACTCATTGCAAGCGGGGGGATCCGAACCGCCTACGATGTTGCGAAAGCAATCGCGTTGGGAGCTGATGGCTGCGTGATCGGGACAGCTGAAGCAGTTGCTGTCGGATGCACCCATTGTGGGAATTGCGAACGAGGCAGAGGCTGCCAAGTAGGTATCACGACAACCGACCCAGAACTGTCACTGTTGATTGATCCAGAATGGGGAGCTCAGAGGATCTTGAACATGTACGATTCGTGGTCGAAGCAATGGAGATTCATCCTCCGAAACCTTGGGTTACACTCAATCCAGGAACTCAGAGGAAGAACAGACTTGCTTACGTACAGGTGAAGAAATGATGTCATCGGTTTCGAAGATACTTCATTCCAGAGCAGCATTAGTCAAGGGAATGAACGTAGGAGCCAAAGTTGAGGCTGAAGGTGGATGCGGTGTAATCGGCCTTGCCTGCTCTGAACCGATTCTTGGTAGGCATCTGCTCATGGCACTTGTACAGATGAAGAATCGTGGAAACGGGAAAGGCGGAGGGGTCGCAGCTCTTGGGCTTTCGCCGGAAAAACTCGGGGTCTCAAGAGAGATTCTCCAGGAAGACTATCTGCTCCAAGTCGCTTACCTCGACTCAACCGCAAGAGAACAAGTTGAAGCAGAATTCATCCACCCCTTTCTGAAGGTTGACTCGGCGGATTGGGTTGAAACAATCGAAGACTACAGACGCATAGAGGGTTTGGCGGTCAAACCCCCACCTGTGCGCAGATACTTCTGCAGAGTGAAAGAGGAAATCCTCGGGAAGTTCATGCAGAAAACGGGTATATTGGAGCGGGGAGTTGCAGAGGACGAGTTCATCTATCAAAACAGTTACCAACTCAACAAAAGGTTCTACGCCTCTCTTGGAGAAAAGAAGGCGTTCGTGCTATCCCATGGAAAGGACATGATGGTCCTAAAGATAGTAGGCTACGGAGATCAAGTTGTGCGATATTACAAACTTGAAGACTTCCCTGCCCACGTTTGGATCGGTCACCATCGCTACCCGACAAAAGGCAAAGTCTGGCACCCAGGAGGAGCTCACCCATTCGTAGGCCTGCATGAGGCGCTAGTGCATAATGGTGACTTCTCGAATTATCATTCGATTTCAGAATACTTGGCACAGAGGAACATCTATCCTCTCTTCCTGACAGATACGGAAGTCGCGGTCTATCTCTTCGATCTGTGGAGGCGAGTCTATGCTTATCCGCTTGAATTTCTCATCGAAGCGATGGCGCCAACGACCGAACGCGATTTCCAAATGCTCCCAGAGGCAAAGAGAAGAATCTACAAGGAAATCCAAACGGCACACATACATGGTTCGCCTGACGGGCCGTGGTTCTTCATTGTCGGCCGCAGCGAAGACGGCGGACGGCAGCTCCATCTGCTTGGTATAACAGATACCTCCATGCTTCGACCGCAAGTCTTCGCGATACAGCAAGGCGAAGCCAAGATTGGCATCATAGCATCGGAGCGACAGGCGATCGACGCTTGCCTGAAGAGTCTGGCAAGTGATGACTCGCGATTCGCTCCGAAAGCCGATTTGTATTGGAATGCCCGCGGGGGAAGCTACACCGACGGCGGTGCGTTCGTTTTCACAGTCGATCGCACAACCGAGAAAGCTCAGTTGAATTGCTTCGATAAGTTCGGCCGCGAAGTCTCAGCTCCACTCAAAGCATCACCGCGAAGAGTGCTTGACGGAATCACAAGCTTGGCCTCGAAATCATTACCAACATCTCAAATCGGACTTGCTCGTAGTGCAGATTCGATCGAAGATTTCTGTGCAAGTTTGGAGCGGAGCGCAGTAAATGACATGGAGCGGAAAGTTGCTGCAGCTGAGGCTCTCACTCGGTTGCTAGACCGACTGCATACGCTTCCCTTCGCCAAGGAAGGACGAGTCCGCGGACAGATCGAATCTACTCTATTCACGATCCTGCGCAGCTTTCCAAGGATCTCCTCCAATTCGCCAACGCGCTGGGTATTAGTTGACTTCGCAACTAGGCGCCTGCTTCGCTCTCCTACCGGCAGTAAGGATACGTTGTTGATCGATGTTTCTGATTTCCCGGCTGAAGGTGACGGTTCAGCATCGACGATGATAGTTGGGGCATACCGGAGTGGTTGGAAGCATGTGATGTCGTTTGACTGGCGTGGGCAGAGATTCTGTGGGGCAGGCTTAGGTCCAAACTCTCACGGATTCAGAATCGATGTCTTCGGAGACCCAGGTGACTATCTCGGCTCAGGTCTTGATGGTGCAGAGGTTTACGTTCACGCTTCTGCACAAGATCAGGTTGCACAAATTATGAAATCCGGTAAGCTCGTAATTTACGGAGATGTGGGACAGACCTTCATGTACGCTGCGAAAGGGGGAGAGGTCTACGTACTCGGAAACGCCGCAGGCCGACCTCTGATCAACGCTGTGGGTCGTCCGAGAGTTGTCATAAACGGGACATGCCTAGACTACTTGGCTGAATCATTCATGGCGGGGGACCCGCTGAATGGTGGTGGATTCGTTATTGTGAATGGTATAGGGCACGGAGAAGACGGCAAAGTGCGCGAACTGGACACTCCATACCCGGGAGGCAACCTCTTCTCTCTAGCCTCCGGGGGAGCAATCTACGTTCGCGACCCCCATAGAATGGTCGACTCAGATCAACTGAACGGTGGTCAACTGACTTCCCTAAAGGACCAAGACTGGGAGGTAATCCTGCCCTACCTGAACGAGAATGAAAGTCTGTTTGGAGTGGAATTGGAAGACCTACTGAGAATCGGGAATGAGTTAGAGGAACCATCAAGAGTCTATAGGAAAGTTGAAGCGATTCCACTCGAAGCACTCGCATCTATGCATTGATAACGTTCTAGAAATGCATCCGAGGACAGGCGGAGCGTGCGGTGGCTGCCTTGCCCGGGAACTGTGAGGTTTACGTGGATCAAACGGGTGAGGCAGGTGTGCAGTGTCTAGCGGAGTATGGCCGGTTGAACGCGAGGGTTCACGGGTTCGATTATGGGCGTGCGGATGCGAAAGCGCATTTGATGAGTCAGCCCTGGCAGTGGATCCAGCAAAACAAAGTCCGGATCTACGATCAGGCCACGCTAGACCAGTTGATTGCTTTCCGGTTTCATCTTTCAAGCACCGGACATGAGATTCTTGGGGATTCAAGTCGTGCGGATGACCGTGTGAATGCGTTGGCTTTGGCGGTTGAGGGGGCGGCTCAAATGCAACTGGTAGACAGACAGCGACCGTTTCTCATAGCTAAACGTGATTCGCGGCAACCCGAGTGGAGCGTTCTAGACCGAGCAAGCAGCATGTGAACGCTTTGGCGATCGTGGTTCTCTCTCTATGAAAACCGTTAAACACGTTTTCCGACATTATGATGTTATTGCTGATGTGATTTTTTGCCACAGGTTAGTGGGCTCGTAGGGGCGACTGGTCCCGAAGGAACTCAACTCGGGGCGGACATAGCATGCAAGATTGATGAGCAAACGGAAATCAGGACAGGCATGTCCCACATTAAGGAATCAACGTTTGCGGAACAAGCAACGGAAATTCTAATCATCTTTGGCACAACTGTGGGTGCGCAACTTCTCGCAACTTGGCTCTACGATAAAATAAGCAAGCGGAATGGTGGCCGATTGGAAATCGAGGGCCTAACCATTGAACTTGACAAAGGAAAGATCGAAAGGATTCTGATTGACAAACTGGGAAAGACTGACGATGATGATGAGTACCTAAGAAAGCTTGACAGTTTGGCTCGTTTCTACAACTCTGAGAAGACTGTACATGCAGGATACTTGATAACCTCGTTCGTAGTCATTGTTGCACTACTCTCAACCATCGCAAACGTCGTATTTTCGCAGACTCTACAGGGCCTCATATTTTGCCAGCGCGTGGCCGTGATGTCAGCAGTTCTTGCAACCGTTTGTGCATGTTATTTTTTCATTAACAAACCGTTGCCGTTTCTGTTTACGTATCTTTTTGGCAGGATGCAGTTCTACAATTGCTTGTCCGAGATGACATGGTTACATATGGGCGTAACAACGAATGACAATGACTTCGTGAGAAGGCTCAGAATACGAACCTCTAGTTCTGACTTGGACGGAATAAGATCGAGCCTGATACGACTGTTCGAAGCATATCTGTACGTCTCTGCATTTCGGCAAAAGCGGGGAATCGAACCTAGCAAGGATGCAGATGATGAGCCTGAGGAACTGAGGAGTACGAATTGGAGAGAGAGATTCGCTTGCGATGGATTGGACTTCAATTGGACAAGTCAATACTATAATGGCAAGTTGCTCTGGGCATGGGATAGAACCACTGTGCTACTACGAGCCTACAAGAGTCAGCTCAACGAGTATGGAAAACAAAAAGAATCGAGTAGGGAAAGGAAGATCTACGATCTCTTTCACACCTTGGATGTAGTTTGAATTTGCTTCAAAGAAAAGAGAACGCGATGTCGAACATACACCGTCCTGATTCTGCTTCTAATGAGAGTTGGATGGAGTTCTCTCTTCCACAAGTATCGTCCAAAGGGCGTCAGATCACGAAAGGCCACTGGCGAATACCCAAAACCTAGGACTTTTGGAGAGACTCTTAGCAACATACCAGCCGTCCCGAATCCGAATCAAAGAAGCCTAATCGAGAAAAAGACTAGAAAATGGGGAATTGAGGCTGAAAATGAGCCTCTATTTCGCTGCTGGAGGCGGTGTAAGTGCTATATCTTTGCCGCATTTGTCACAGAAGGTAGCGTATCCCGGCATCTGGGCGCTACAGTTCGGGCAAGCCTTCAGCCTCAAACCCTTGGATCTGATGTACTGGTGCATCATCTTGGTCAGTTCCGTGTAACTCAGAAGAGCTCCCTTTGGTTGACCGGTAAGCATCGATAGCGTGTCGTCGGCGACGATCGACCGCTGTGTAAGCATACTCTCTCTAGCCATACAATCACCTCCACGCAATCAAGCGACCTTCACTCCGAGGTCAAGCCGTTCGAATCGCGTTTCGGCTTCATCCCTCTCTCAAGGACCCATTCAATTTGTCAATTGGACACTGTGGCGTGCGTAGTGGCTAGCCAGACGGAGCACGAACTTCACACGTTCAAGACCTGATTAGATGGGCACAGAGCCGTATTTTCCCTTAAATTCCAGATTCCACAGGGCGGACGGCTCAGAGTTAATAAAAGCTAGAGGGGTCACTCAAGACTCTGAACGCTGGTTTCTCTCTGTATGTGGCTTATAGTTAAGACGGCTCAAAACGAGACGTTTCCCGGACAAGAATGCCTCTGCTTCTTAGATGATGTCAGATGACCAGAAGGAAACAAGTCTTGGTCATTGGTTTCGGTCGAGATCATTGTCCCGAACATGCGTACAAGGTGGCGTATCAGGTAGGAGCAGAAGTGGCCCGCCAAGGCGCCCTTCTCGTGACAGGAGGTCTTGGGGGAGTAATGGAGGCCTCGAGTCGAGGAGCCAAAGATGGGGGAGGATTTGTGATAGGCATCATTCCGCAAGATAGTAAGGATCAAGCGAATGATTTCTGTGACGCAGTCATTGCCACTGGGATTGGTTTCGCTAGAGATTTCATCACCGCATATTCCGCGGATGCCATCATAGTTGTTGGGGGCGGAGCGGGAACTTTGATCGAAGTCGCAGCGGGCTATCAGAAAGGGATTCCAATAGTGGCAGTGAAGCAGACAGGGGGTGTAGCAGATCGAATCGTCGATACTTACATTGACGATCGGAAGATTGCCCCTATCATTGGAGAGGATACTGCCGAGAGAGCGGTGACCCGCGCCTTGTCCATCCTCAAGTCAGCTCAACTTTCTGAATAGAAGACAGGATTTCAAAGAATCTCCACTATCGATGGGGAAGTAGACCCAAGCTCTATTCGCTTCTTTCCTTGTTTCTTGCCAATGCTATTTTAGATGCTGGCATAGCATTTCGTATCATGCGGTTCCGATATGAACGGGCACCGGACGTTCTCGAATCAGCATTAAGCATAATCGATAAACTTGATCTGAAGCACATTCCCAAGAATCGAGTCTACTGTTACCGAAGCTACGGATCCAAGGCTCGCAACGTAATCGCACGTATTCATTCACTACCACGCATCTGGCAGCAAGCACTCAGCGAACCAGCCTACTACGCAATCGAAGTCCTCTCTGAGCAGTTCGACTCTCTGCCCATAGAGGAAAGGGAGAAGACACTCATCCACGAGCTTCTTCACATACCCAATGCTTTTGGCGGTGGCTTTCGGCATCACAAGAACTGGGTAACTCGACGCCGCGTTGAGGCGCTTCATAGGGCACTGAGAGAATCAGAAATCTAGACTAGAATCGTCCGTGATTCTCGAGTGCTTGGTGAGCCTACAAATTTCGTTGCGTCATCTATGTGGACGAACCCTTCCCGTCCGTAGTCTCCAACCCACCCAAACTACAAACAGGACTAGCAAGGCGTAGACGACGAGGTTGATGTATCGGAATGCTTCGACCACCGCGTCCCATGAAGAGCCAAGCCACAAACCGAGGTAGGTCAGAGTAATATTCCAAGGAAGGCACCCTGCGAGCGTATAGATTCCAAATTTCAGCCTGTTCATTCGATAAAGACCTGCTGGAAAAGAAATGAGGACCCTCGCTCCTGGCACCAGACGGAAAACGGCCACAGCTACAGGACCATAATGATTGAACCAACTCTCAGCTCTCCGAAGATGCTTTTCCTTGACGAAGGGAAACTTGGATTTGTTTGTCAATAAGCGCTGCCCGAACTTCAAACCCAAGTAATAGTCCACATAGGAACCCATGATAGCCGCAATTGTAGTGAGTAGGATTACGGTCCAGAAATCTAAGGTCCCCCGATAGACCAAGTAACCTGCAAAGGGCAGGATTATCTCACTCGGAATGGGAAAAGCCGCAGCCTCAGCCAGCATCAACACGAAGATCCCGACGTATCCGGCCTCCGACGCGAAGGTTATCGCATGCTTCGGCAGATTCGTAACGAGCGAAAGGATCCCTTGAGGGCCTCCTTGAACATTAGTCTCCGCTACGTCCTCAATGTAGCTCAAGGAAACGAAAACGACCGGGAAGATCAATAGGACCGCAACCAACAGGTTGCGAAGCCAGCGTCTCATTCAACCATCCCAGCTGATCGTAATGATTTCTTGTGAAGCGAAGAATGCGATTAATTTCTCGATTAGCTCTTCTTGGTTGTTCTCTTGCGAATCCTCGAGACAACGGTCAGGGTCCCGATGAGCGTAACGATCATCAGGAGTTCCGTTGTGTGTACTTCTGGAATCGCATTGATCATCTGAGGAACTTGGAGAATCGTTCCTTGGCTACCCGACGCGGGAGCGCCGCCAGCAATTAGACCAAAGCTGGTTGAAACCATGTAGATTGAGTTCAGATCAGGTGTTCCGGCAATGGGAGAGGAAGGCGACACGGGATACCAGCTGATGCCGGTCCATTGAAGTATTGTGGCGGAATCACCTACCGCCCAAGCTTCTTGCGGGTTTACTTGTACAACTGAATTCAGATTGGTTGACACAAGATCAGGTACGCTCAGCCAAATGGTTCCATCGTAGTGTAGGATTGTACCTCCTGCCCCAACTGCCCAGCCATGAGTTGAATCCGAAAGAGTAACCGAGTTCAATTGAGCTCCGGTAGGGCCTGCTAACCTGAGCCACTGCCCGTTGATCGCTTGGTACCTGAGCAGTTCTCCCCCATCCCCTACGGCCCAGCCATCAGAGTTCCCCCCGATCATGTAGAGGCTCCGCAGTGTCTTCGTGGTCGGAGATGCCATGGAACCCCATCCTCCTCCCGAATATCGAAGGATCACGCCATTGCTTCCCACAGCCCATCCGCTGTTCGAGTCTATCATGAAAACCGAACGCAGAGTGACACCGTTGATCGGTGAAGGAACCTGAACCCAACTCCCTCCAGTGTAGTGGAGTATCAGAGGATTTCCTGCAAAACCTCCCACTGCCCATCCATCCGACGGATTCACCATGAACACCGCGTACAGGTCTCCTGCCGGACCGGAGACACCTCCTCGAGTGAATGATGCTCCATTCCAGTGAACGACGACGGGTTCGCCGGTTCCTGAACCGCAACCGCCTGTTGAGCAACCGACTATCCAACCGTCAGTGCTGCTTGTCAGATATACCGACTTGAAAGTCGCAGAGGGTGCTCCTTGAGGAGTCGGGGCACCCAATGAAACAATTGTTCCAAGATCACCAACCGCCCATCCCACGCCACCGGAAAAGTAAACCGCGTTTAGGTTCTGATTCGTTGCGAGAAGGTTGGGTGGAAGAGCTGTCCATATTCCATTAGAGAAATGCAATACCGCCCCTCCTGTTCCCACAGCCCAGCCCTCAGATTGACTCAACATGAACACTGACCTGAGATCTTGTGTTGTGCCACCTGGTGAGACCGGGCCAGTCCATGAGCCGGCAGAATAGTGGTAGATCAAGCCTCCATTCCCGACGGCCCATCCTTCATTTGCATTTAGCATGAAAACGGAGTTCAGTGTGCTGCCGATTGCAGAGTACAAGGTCCACCCGCCTCCCGCGTAATGGTAGATCACTCCGCCCGCCCCAACCGCCCACCCGTCGGTGGAGCTCACCATGAATACCGAATTGAGTCCCGCTGCAGCTGATGACACCGAATTCCACCCACCTCCAAGACCAGCCGTCCCAGACCAATGCCAGAATGCACCCGAGATCGAGTCAACAGCCCAAGCATCGCTGGGACTAACTTCGAACACCGAGGCCAGTTTCTGAGCTGCGGGTGAAGAGAGACCAGCGCTCGCGCCCGACCAAGTCACGTCACTGCGATAGATCGCGGCAGCAGTCCCCCCACTGCCACCTACAGCGAAGCCAGCGTTCGAAGTAGGTGCGTTCGGTGGTCCGAAGGAAACTCCGAGCAGGTCCGAGGTTGTGCCTGAGGCAATTACACTCCAGAAAGAGCCATCGAAATGGAGGACAATCCCACCGTTACCCACGGCCCAGCCGTTATTTGGACTGAGGATCACCAAAGCGTTGAGGTTGCTAGTAGTCGCCGGGGAAGCCCATACATGAGTCGTAGAGGCCGGATATCCAACAAAGGCCAGAATGACTAGGAAAATAACGAGAACGCCTGCGCGCAAAATCCATTCAGCTGCCTACTTAATTGAAATGAATCGACCCTTATCAATTATCGGAGAAAACGTTTCGTTCCGGTACTCGTGTGCAAACTAGCCAAACGGTCGCCTGTAGATTCAAGCGGGAAATTGCACAGTGTCATTTTCTCTTTTTGTGGCCTTCGAAATCATTGATATGTGACGGTCTTTTCTCGTACCACAGATGTACATGACACGTGGATACCGCCTAACGAAAGTTATTGCAAGAGAGATCCTAGACTCACGAGGAAACCCGACAGTTGAGGCCACTGTCTACGCAGGTGGTATCTGCGAAACAGCGGCAGTTCCATCTGGAGCGTCAACAGGCAAACACGAAGCAGTCGAACTGCGCGACGATGACCCGAAACGTTACAACGGCCTTGGAGTTTTGAAAGCGGTGCTCAATGTTGAGAAGCTCATCGCTCCGAAGCTTAGAGGAGTAGATCCTCGAGAGCAGAATGAAATCGATCAGCTGATGCTCGAGCTTGATGGGACGCCAAACAAGTCTCGTCTCGGCGCAAACGCAATTTTGGCAGTGTCCTTGGCCGTGGCGAAGCTTGGGGCAAGGCTCGAAGGTAAGTCGCTTTACAACTATCTCAGCAGAGGAAAAGGGCGGAGGCTCCCGGTGCCTGTGATGAATGTCATAAACGGCGGAACGCACGCTGGAACTGGTCTCAAGATCCAGGAATTCATGGTCATCCCATCTGGGATGAAGAGTTTCAGCGACTCGCTACGAGCCGGTTCAGAAATTTACCATGCCCTCAAACGCGTCATTCACTCTAAACACGGGCGCCAATCAACCAATGTTGGAGACGAGGGAGGTTTCGCACCGCCAATAAACAAGACCAGTGAAGCTCTCGAATTGCTCCTTCAAGCAATTTCCGACGCGGGTTACAAGGCCGGAAGTGAGGTTTTTCTTGGTCTTGACGCTGCGTCATCAGAATTTTATGAAGAGAATCGCTATGCGATCGATGGCGAAACGAAGTCGCCAGAAGACTTGATGGATTTCTATCTTCAATTGGTTGGGCGATATCCGATCCGTTACCTCGAAGACCCGTTTGAGCAGGAGGATTTCGACCGTACCGCTCAGCTGACTAGGAAGATGGGGGAGAAGGTGCAGATTGTTGGCGATGACATCTTCGTTACGAACACCGTTAGGTTGAAGAAAGGAATTGAAGCGGGTGCGGCAAACGCCTTGCTTCTCAAGGTGAACCAGATCGGTTCCCTGACTGAGGCCATGGAAGCGGCTAAGCTCGCTGTGAAAAACAACTATCGTGTTGTAACGAGCCACAGGTCAGGCGAAACGGGTGACACAACTATAGCTGATCTGGCCGTGGCTTTGAACTGCGGGCTGATAAAAACAGGAGCACCTTGCCGAGGCGAACGCACTGCCAAGTACAACAGACTCCTGCGCATCGAAGCAGAACTGGGAGCGAAAGCTCAATTCACACCTTTTCCTGGCCAAAAACCTCACTAACGGTCCTCCTAGGCCAGCTTAATTTTTCAGTGAGTACGCCATGGATGAGCTAGTGACCCTTTCCTAACGTTAGGTGTTGGTGATATTGTTTGGATGCGTATCAATGCGTTGTTAGCAAGCTTGACGTCCGCGAGTTCGATTCCAAGGCCGTGCCAACTGAAGTGAAGCTGAAGATCTTGGAAGCGGCGAGGATGACCGGAAGCGGGATGAATATTCAACACTGGAGATTCATTCTAGTTGAGAAACGAGAGAACCTTCGAAAACTGGCGGAAGATAGCATAACTGGGAAGTGGGTCAGTGGAGCGAATTTCGCTGTAATTGTGTTGACCGACCCCAAGTACGGCTTCCACTTGATAGACGCCGGCAGAGCCGCTCAGGACATGCAAATTGCCGCTTGGAACTACGGCGTTGCGTCCTGCCTATACACGGGAATAAACCGGGAAACGTTACAGAAGGATTTCACTATTCCAAATGACCTGAATCCTAGCATCGTAGTGGCATTTGGCTATCCCGCTGCGAAACTCAGCGGGACAAAGAATCGGAAACCACTTCGGGAACTCGCCTTCCTTGAGAGTTATGGTGGGAACCTCGACCGACTTGAAGGTCAGACATAACGCATGTCTGGGTCTCACCAGATCAATTGAAGGGTAAGCTTCGCGGTCTCGCTTCAGAAGGTGTGTTCCAGCAATTGCCGCTATCTAAGTCTGAATTAGAGGCCTTCCTTCACGAACCTCGCATAGCCCACCTAGCAACATCATCAAAAAGCGGGAAGCCACGGGCTACTCCGATTTGGTACGTGTACGAGGACGGATTTTTCTACTTCACGACACGCTTGGGTCGCCTTAAGGGCCATCAGATACAAAGGAATCCACCAGTGGCTTTGAGCATCGCATCTGATGAACGCCCGTATCTTGCTGTGTGCGCTTTCGGGAAAGCCGAAATCGTGGGAGAGAATCGGGACAGGTGGCTGGAGAAGATTTCCTTTCGATATGGAGAAGAGGATGGCAAGGGCTGGCTGAGCCACGTTGTCACTCAGCCAGACAGAGTTGTCATTGTCCTCAAACCTGAACGTGTTCTGAGCTGGCATTACGGCCGCGACGATGCTTCGCGACAGGATGAAGGCGAATCCATGGTTACCCAAACCTAGAGGGTAGACGTTCAGGATCGTCGCGAGTTTCGAAATTCTCTTTTCCGCCCTTCTGTTATTGTTGTTCTTAGCTTCTTGAAGTAGGGTTCAATCTCGCGCATTTTGAGCTCAAAGAAATCCGCTGCCTCTCTGCATGCTTGGATATTATTGTGGGTGTGTCTAGCGAGGAATGGGATCAGAATACTGTAGGCGTTTTCTCTGAGCTTTGGCTCAGGGATCTCGTCCCTTGTAGTCCTATCGATCAAAGCAGTAAGCTCTTCTTTCAGAGCTGTCATTTCGCTAACCGCTTCGGCTAATTGTGGTTGCGACTTCTGTTGCTTGACAAAAGTGAATATGAAATCCCCGACGAATGCCCCCACTTGCATTGCATGAAAAGTAGTCGTGTAAGGCCGAATGGGTTTCTGATACATGACGCCATCTCGATGCATTGTGAAGCCTGCTCTCGTTGCAGCAATGATGAAGCTCGCGACAACTCGCATGTTCTTGCTGTTGAATGTAGAGACTAGGTATCGCTCTGGTTTGAGAACACGGTGACACTCCCTGAAGACGGCAAATAGGAGGCTCTCATAGTCTCGTAGTGATTTACCTTGAGTTCTATTGACAATGATCTCATCCTTCTTCTCAATCGTCCTGCCTTTACTCAGCCAGATGAACCAGAAATCGGAGAGCTCGGCGTAGTTCACATTCCCCCCGTATGGAGGATCTGTTATCACCGCATCGACGCTGTCATCCGGTATAGGAAGCTTGGTGGCACTCTGATTCAATATAAGACATGAAGTATTCCCGCTGGTCAGGCTTTCGAAGTCACTGCCTAGTTTGCCAAATTCCCCAATATGTTGGGTGCCGTACTTCTTTCCTCTAACGACGGCTGCGGTTCGTCGGGCAAATGTGTTCCAGACATTGATCTCAAGGCTTTTCGGATATACCCAGTAGGCGTGCATCGCCCAGCCCTCAACAATCTTTCCGCGCAGGTGAGATTGTCGACTTGACCATTTGAGCGAGCTACTGAACGCGAATTTCAGAAAGTCCCTAGCATTGTCGCTTCTCACAGCTTCGATCTCTTTCAAGAGTATCGATAGTGCCAGCAGGTTTCTTCGCGTAAAGAGCTCATGGAAGAAATCGATCTTCTGATTTAGCAGAGAGTTCGTCTTGTCTCCTTTAGGAATCCGAGTCCTAGGAAACCAGAGTCTACTTCGCTTAACTGCGGGTGCGAACTTTCTTTCGACATTTCTCGCGATTCTCCTATCATCCCGCGTGGCTTCTTTCTCTTTGGATAAGCCGCAGGTTGGGCAGTCATACTTTAGCCGGGTAATCCGGTCCTCTTTCTCATCCCACTCAATCCAATCAGCGATTGCGCGCGCTGAGCAATTGGCGCATTTCGTCGAGTAGAGTGTGCAGATCTCTTGGCCCACTGCTCGACTCACTTGTCTGAAGGCTTGCTCGATTTCTTGGATATCTCCCGGTCTGCTTTCCATGGTGGTAATATAGGCCGCGATTGGATTCACATCAACTCCGACGACCCTTCTTCCAAGTTTCAATGACTCGACTACTGTCACTCCCCCTCCACAGAAGGGGTCTAGTACAATATCGCCGGGAGAAGAGTAGTGCAAAATGAGTTCGTGGAAGATATTCCAAGGTCGACGTGCGAAATACTTGTGCATCGTATAGACTGGGGTATGCGGTTTTGCATCCAAGACTTTCGTGAATGCTGATATCAACGCCGTTAGCCCAAGTTGGTCAATCCCTCGCCTTCGCACGATTCGGGATAAAGCCCTTCCGCGGTCATGGTGCTCTGAAAGGCCGCAGCTAATTCTTATATCAAGACTCAACCAAGCGGTCTATTAGTGTTCAAATTTGCTAAAGAAAGCGCTATTCATGGAAGGTAGTGTGCCCAAGGGCGGTACGTGTCTTTCCTCTTTCTTGGTTCTCAAAGGCAAGAGCGGAATCTTAGTAGGCAAGATGGCGAAGCCTGAGATATGGATCGATAGATTTCTTGTAGGCGAGATGTTTGCGCCAAAGTACGTGTCATCCAATAAATGGTTGATTCCGGCGTCCCACCTGAAGTATGGCGAGAAACCCGAGGACGCTGCCATCCGTGTGCTGGTCGAACAAGTAGGATCGAAGAGGATCAAGCTGAGATTTCTGCAAGTTCAGTCGCATCTGTCGCAGGATCCGAATGATCCTGAGGCCGCACACTGGGACATCTGTTTCGTGTACGGTGGAACGTTGAAGGGCAAGATTCAGACGCCCGAGTGGTTCTCCGAGCTGAGATTCGTGAAACCCCAAGACATCGGGAGCGGCGACTTCACAAGAGGACATGGCGACGTACTGAAGGAACTTGGAATAGTCAAACGGTAATCACGCCGCCCTCCGCAAAATGACCCGCTGTCCCCTAGCGTCAGCCATGACGAAGTTTGTTGCCAGTCAGTCGCTAAATCGTGGTCTGTTCATCCTAGTAGCTTGGTGAGAGTGCTATGCAACTTCGAATTGGACTTGTCAAGCATCAAGTCGGGATTAGCGTCACGAATGCTGGCTGGCCTCCATCTCATAGGAGACCGATCCCAGGTTGGCCGGATAACCCCAGAATGTCGACTCCGAAATAGAGAGAAGGAGATGTTGAAGCGATGTGTGGACATGGTGGAAGAAGATTCCTGACAAAGGAAGAGAAGATAGAATGGCTTGAGGAATACAAGAGCAGCCTAGAAAAGGAACTACAAGGCGTAACGGAAAGAATACAAGAACTGAAACACTAAACTCAACAAGTTGTCTTTTCTTGCTCTCTGCTTTTTCTTTATTCTGAACTGGCTCTTAGTTGCGCGTGCGCTCCGATTTGCCATTTATGAAAAAGCATAATAACGTACGGCATACTACGCGCCAAAAATCGGTCGGCAAGTATGAACACAAAACTCGTCGCAGTTGCGATCGCGGTCTTAGTAGTTGGATTGGCTGGAGGATATGCGATTGGGAATTTCACGAGAGGACCTGCACCTTCTCGCATAATGATCCTGACCGGCTATGTGGCTCAGCAACTTACTGACTACCCTACGACGTTGGAACAAGCAAAGTCACGGGGCTACACGCTCGTTAGTGAATGCGTACCTTGGATGGGCTACCATTATGGGAAAGTCACCGCCGACGGCCAATTGATTTACCCAATACTACTGTTCAACTCCAAGGGCGAATTGATAGGAATAGAATTCGAATCGCTCAACGAACCGAAGAACCCGATCAAAGGAGCTGCCCAGCCTCCGTGGGAGGATCTGAAACAGGGACACCCCGGAATGGAGTTTGAGCACTGGACACTTCACATATACTGGCAATCCCCTGCCAATGCTTGTCCGCCTTAGACTTCGAATGGGTGACCGTTGCCAACGGAGGTGATATTCGATGCCCTATCTTCTGATTCGGCATAAGGTCAAAGACTATGCCAAGTGGAAACCGGTCTTCGATGAACACGGTGCAACACGCAAGAAAAGCGGCTCCAAGGGAGGACACCTTTTCAGAAACGCCGATAATCCAAACGAACTGATAGTCCTCTTTGAGTGGGATGACTTGAAGAATGCCCGCCAGCTCGCGCAATCTGAGGAACTAAAGAAAGCCATGGAACGTGCTGGCGTCTCTGACAAACCGGACTTGTTCTTCCTCGAAGAGATCGAAAAGCTTCCCGTGTAGTCGACGGGAGCAACCACACCTCTTTTTTCCCAGTTTTTCTCCTTTTCATGCGCGGTGAGTATAGACGGTTTCGTTGAGACGTGCAATAGATTTGTTGATCTATCTTTCAGTCGCACTTGGAATCGTCCTTTTGCCACAGATCTATTCTGTGGTTCCATTTTGGCTGTTCTACTCAGTTCTCGCTGGCTGGACTGCGTATGTGCTTGTCGCGCTGGCAACCGCGACCCACCACAAGGTAGCCTATCCGATTGCATTGCTTCTCGCCATCCTAACTCTTTCAGTCTCCCTCCCAGAACCTGAGCACTACGCCTTTGCGAAAGAGGGGATGTGGCTGGCGACACTGACGTTCATGACAGGTTCAGTCCTCCAGCTTGCTCTTCTTGTTCTGATACCGGTTTGCTTGATTAAGGACAGGAAGCCGGCTAGTGGACCAGCGTAACTTGGCTTAGAGTGCTGAAGTGGGGAAAATCTAACTCTCGATCTTCATGGTGTGTGGACGGCTCTCTTCAGCTCCTCGATTGAGCTCTCATCTTCTATCGTTGAAAAGTCTCCCAAGGGCTTGTCCGTTATTATCGCTCTGACGACTCTGCGCATTATTTTGCCGCTTCTTGTCTTGGGTAGTTTGCTCACGAAATATATGTCGCTGATGATCACGATTGGCCCCATTGTTTTTCTAACTGATTCTCTCAGCACCTGCTTCAGACCGTCGGCCGGCACCACTCCGCTCTTCAGAACAACGAATGCGCACGCTGTTTCTCCTCTCAGCTGGTCTGGGCGACCGACAACTGCTGCTTCTGCGACGCTTGGATGCCGAAGTAAAGCGCTCTCGATCTCGATGGTGCCGATTCGGTGTGCTGAGATCTTAATTACCTCATCGACCCTGCCGAGAAACCAGATGTATCCGTCCTCGTCCTTCAGGGCTGCATCACCACTCGTGTATACGCCTGGGAACTTGCTCCAATAACTCTCAACATATCGCGTATGATCGCGCCATAGAGTCGGCGTCAGACCCGGAATGGGTCTTCTAATCACAAAGGTCCCCTCGACTCCTGACGGGACAGGTTTTCCTTCTTCGTCAACTATGTCGGCATCAACTCCGGGAAGAGGGATAGTTGCTGAGCCAGGCTTAATCGGCAAGAGTGCGATTCCACAAGGGTTTCCAACTATTGGCCCACCCGTTTCGGTTTGCCACATGTGATCGATGACAGCAATTCTGTCCTGGAAAACTCTTTTCTGGAGCCATTCCCAAGCCGGAGGATTCAGGACCTCACCTGCGCATACTACAAGCTTCACGGAGCTGAGATCATACTTCCTCGGGTATTCGTCCCCGTACTTCATTAAAGCGCGTACACCGGTGGGTGAAATCCAAAGCCGATTCACCTTGTTTCTTTCGAGAATCTGCCACCATACGTCTGGTGTTGGATGGTCCGGGAGGCCTTCGTACATTATCGTGGTACAGCCGAAGAGAAGGGGCGCGTAGACAACGTAGCTGTGGCCTACGATCCATCCGACGTCTGACGTGGACCACCAGACCTCGCCTTCTTGCATATCATAGACCCATTTGCCCATAGCGTAGATGTAGACTTGATAGCTGCCGTGCGGTTGAACCGTGCCTTTGGGTTTAGCCATTGTTCCTGATGTGTGAAGGATGAACGCTAGCTCATCCGCTCGCATCTTTTCAACGTCAGCATTAGTTCCCTTTCCTTTTTCGATGGCCTCATCCCAGAACAGGTCCCTTCCGTGTGTCATGGGCGGGTTCTGTGCTCTGCGCTTCAGCACGATGACTTTCTCTATCCTATGCCTCCGCTCTTTGAGCGCTTCGTCGACAACTTCCTTCAGCTTTACAACGGTTCCACGTCTGTAGGCAACGTCTGCCGTGACCACAATCCGTGATTCAGCATCTTCAATTCTATCAGCCAACGCTCCGTAGCCGAATCCTCCGAAGACGACTGAGTGAATCGCGCCGATTCGCGTGCACGCCAACATGGCGATTGCGGCCTCGGGCACCATCGGCATGTATATGGTTACTCGATTGCCGCGCGTAATGCCTAGGGCTTTTAGGCTCGAGGCAAATTTCTTGACTTCGAGCAGGAGCTCGTCATAGGTGAGAACTCGCTTTGGGAGGCCTTCGCCGTTCTCCCAGATTATTGCGGGCTTGCTGCCATTGCCCTTCTCAATGTTTCTTTCGAGACAGTTGTAAGCTAGATTCGTTGTTCCTCCTTTGAACCATGAGAAGTCAGGGTAATTCCATTCGAAGACCTTGTCCCAACGTTTGAACCAATGTAGCTCGGAGGCCATTTCGCCCCAGAAGTTCTCCGGATCCTCTAAAGCCCGTACAAGCATGCGCTTCAATTGTTGAGGGTATACAATCCTTGATTTTTCCGAAACTGACAAGTCAAGCCCTCAGGGCTCTGCGGAACCGAGCGAATTACTTAGCCATTGCTCAAGCAGACGCCAACCATTTCAGAGGCGCAGTGGGAACAGATCTCATAGGGTAGGGCTCCACAGACTACACACGGTGTGCATCGATCCCCGAGACAGTCGCGCTTGTATGGGTTCATTTGAACCGAAAATATTTCCTGTTCTGCCAACTATAACCTGTGTTTTGATAGATTAGCTAGAAGGACTATGAAGTCTTCCTGAAAATAGCAGACTTCGAATGGGAACCTGTAGGTAAATACAATACTGACAGACTCCAATTTTCGGAACGAATTTCTGGTGTCCACTTTTCCGATGTGGACCCCAAAAAATCGGGAGATCGATTTGATTCATGTCTCACGAAATGGAGGCGTCCTGAGAAGTAACGTGTCTTCCCCACAAAAATAAGCCCCGAACCCCTGAGGCTTGCAAATACTAGTGGAATTTGAACCACGATGGCCTTAGTTGATCGGATTCTGAGTTACGAGACTATACAGGTAGTTTTCCTAATCTCTCAAGCTCCGTGACCACAGATTGGAGGCCAATATCTTCAAGTTTCGTTTTCGTGGGTATTCCTGTCTTCTTATCCCATCCACGCAGTTCATAGTAATTGTCGAGCATTGTGTCGAGCATTTCTTGTGTGAATGGTTTGCCGGCGAAGAGGCCGTCTGGAAGCGGTTCCATCAGTCTCTTGGGGAGTACATCGTCCTTTCTTGTCAGGTTTTCTCGAGCGTTGAATGCACGGGCGAGGTTAATGCCTCTTTCACCGACCTGCATGTACTCCTTCATGGTCATATTCCACCCTGTAGCCGCATTCAGAATTCCGAGCAATGTGCTGTGCTCAAGGCCTCCACCGGGATAAACGTCGAACACGCAGACGACGAGACTGTTACACATGGCCCAAAGGTCGCCGGCGATCTTCGCGATTCTCGCCTTGCTCGTGCCGTACTCAAGCAAACCACGCTCGGGTACATAGTCAGCAGTTAAACCCAGTTCAGGCCTAAGGATCGTCTCAGGATCCCATAAATCATCGTGCTCCCATTCCATATGGCTGGCTCCTCGTTCGGCCACAGCGTACATGAGACCCACGCCTCTCTTGCCTCGCGGCTCATGCATCGGGATTTCCCTGCCCTTGGTGTGCATCGCAAACTCTTCCGCTCCTCTTCCTATCTTCTTGGCGACGCGCCACACTCCTTCAGCCAACAGGTCGCCGATGCCCTCGCGTCGGCCGATCTGATCAACAAGTTTGATTACGACTTCAGGGCTTCCCCACTTTATCTCCAAACCGCCAGTCTGCTCCTTTGTGATGAGGCCTTTCTCGTAAGCTTCCATCGCGAAAGCGATTACGACCCCCGTGGAAATGGTGTCTAACCCGTGTAGGTTGCAAAGTTCGTTCGCTTTGCCGATAGAGTACATATCATCGTTCAGACAGAATGACCCGAGGGCTGCGGTTGTCTCGTATTCTTGCCCGCCGAGTTCGCGATTGATCTCGTAAGGCTCTTTGGATTCAACGACCCGTTTGCAGTTCGTTGAACAAGCCCAGCACGTGTCCCGGCCGACCAAGAATCCGCTGTTTACGATGGTCTCGCCCGTGATCTTGTCTGCGCCTTCGAAGGTCCCGCGCTGGAAATTCTTCGTCGGAAGCCTGCCTGAGCGACTTAGATCATCTGTGTCCCCTGCGGTTCCGTATGCCTTGAGCCCTTCAATCACAGGGCCTTTCTTGACTTCTGTCACACACTGTCTGACATACTCCGCGAGCTTCTTCTCATCGTAGATTGGGGCTTTCAGGTTCCCTTTGCAGGCCCAAGCCTTCAGCTTCTTGGATCCCATGACTGCGCCCATTCCTGAGCGACCGGCAGCTTCACGCAAATCATTCATGATAGCTGCGAAGCGGACAAGTTTCTCTCCGGCTGGCCCAATGGTGGCCACGCTTGTCTGTCGTCTGTCTTTATCGCCGAGTTCCCTCTTGATGTTCGTCTCTGCGTCAGCTGTTGACTGCCGCCAGAGCTTGGATGCATCTCTCAGTTCTGCCTTGCCTTGATTCACATAAAGCCAGACAGGAGTCTTCGAAACGCCTTCAATTATCAAGGCGTCGAAACCTGATTGCTTGATCTTCGGGGCCATGTAACCTCCGCTGAAAGACTCGCCCCATGCGAATCCAAGCGGGGATTTCGCGCAAACAGAGAAGCGACTGTTACCGGAAAAGGGAATCGCTCCCATGACTCCCGCCGCGATAACCATCTTATTGTCCGGTCCGAGCGGATCAATGCCCGGCTTGAGCTCATCGAAAAGGATTTTAGCACTCAGTGCCTTGCCGCCAACATATTTTCTGGCAATATCATCAGAGAGGGGTTCCTCACTGATCTTACCATTCGTGAGGTTAACACGCAAATTCCTACCCATGTAACCGTACAAGAACTCCCACAGAAGAAAGAACTGCGAGCTACAGACTAAATTACTTTCGTTGACCTGCTCACTACATCCCGAGATTCTTGGTGCGGGGAAGGGGATTTTGACCCCAATTTACCAGCAAATATGAGCTGCACGGAGTCTTACTCTACCGCCGACGAAACGCAAAAGCCCAGAGCTAGTGCGAGATCAGAGAAGCGTCGTGAGTAATGAGTTGTTTCAGGCGGTTCTTTTCGTTGTGCGGCGTCTGTAGATGTAGAATGCCGGGACGGCGATCGCGGCTAAAGGAGCAATTCCGATAGCCAGAATTATCAATCCACGGACGACCGCAAAGAGCACTGCGAGCGATATCTGCAATGTTTCACCCCAGCCCATTCCAGGAGGAGTGAAAGGTGGCTGAGGTTCAGTGAGCTGAACCATTATGTTGGACATCTCAACGTTGCCCTCAAGGTATTTTATTTGACCCTGAAGGCTCTCAATCTCGCCTCGCACCCGCTCAAGTTCCCTCTCGACCTGTAGCACTTCATCTACTGTCTTTGCCATCGCAAGAATTCCCTGAAGGCTTTCCTCCTGCCTATGCAGATTGAACAGACGAGCCTTGAGATCAACGAACTGTTTCGTTACATCGTCGCTCGTGGTCCTTTCGTCTAAGAGCTTGCCGTATCCCTCTATCTGGCCGACCGCCGCACGGAATCGATCCTTCGGAACTCGAACAATGATCTCGGCCACGGTTTGAGTTCCGTAGGTGGACAATGAGCTGCCCGCCACGTACCCTCCATATCCCTCAGCCAAAGTCGCAATCTTCGAGACAACCACTTGAATCTCTCCAGTTTCTAGAGAGATCTGAGCATTGTAGATGACCATACGATCCTGAGTCGTTGGTGGCTGCTGGACCTTGGGGTTCCAAGTCAACCCAGTCGGTACGGACGGTTGAACCACTCCTGTTCCGCCTAAGGTCTGACGGTTCCTGAAGACCGAAACAGGTGACGGAAGTAAACTATCAGCAAGAAGCGCCGCCGCCACAATTGCAATCACAAGAAGCGGTATGAACAGTCTCTTCCTGTAGATCATATCTTGTCGATAGAACCGTACGCAAACACACTCAAAGTGCTTCATTTTGGAACGAACTGTTCACACTTTCGAACAACCTTGAAACAAAGGACTCCTGGAAGAAAGTGGCGGGTCCAGAGGGATTTGAACCCCTACGGGACGAGGCTCCTTAACATCCGTTTTCGTTGGGGGAGCGCAGTGGTCACCATTCGGTGCCCACATGTCTTGATATCTTGGGATCCCTTGTAACAACGACAGCTTCCATTTCCTTCGCAAGTGCTGCTATCAACGAATCAAAATACGTTAGTCCCTGCGACCTCATCCCGGCGGCAGCCAAGTGTGCAGTTGGGGTGGTGACCACAACCTTACGGTCTATCAAGGGAGCTAGCGCAGTCCAAGTTTCCCCAATCTCAGTCTCAGTGTATTCGCGACTTCGCATTACAAGGTCGAATTCAGTCAAACTCGATGTTGGCACATACACTTTTCCACCCGATTGAACTGCTCTCAGATGCCCTATTGCCGTCTTGTGATACTTGTCGTCAGGGTTCATTGCACCAACGAGGACAATCGTGTCGAGGATTTTCACTTAGGATTCTCCCGGCGGGCAAGCTCCAGAGCTAGCTTGTCCTCTTCGTGTCGATCCTCCCTCCACCGAGAGAGCTTTCGGCGCCCAATCTGCTGCGCTCTTCTCAAATTAGTCTCGATGGATTGAAGAGTGATTTTGCCCACCGCTTCAACCGTGAGCATCAGTTCACCGGGCGTCGAGATTCCACTCTGTTCTCGGATATCTTTGGGGATTACAACGCGCCCCTTTGGATCAATTTCTACGGTCTTCATGGTCGAAACCTATCCCCTAGACCACCTAATCTCTCTTGTGGTCCGGAGCTAAGCTAGTGGGATTTGGTGCGGGGGAGGGGATTCTGACCCCAATTTACCAGTACATCCGGTCACACTTGCATGTTAAGTCACCAATCTAGCCAGTCGCCTTCCGCGCCTGTGTTAGTGGATGGATGTGGGAAGCTAGAGTACACGAGTCGGTTCAAATAAGGGGAGAACGAATCAACATCCTGAGCGCAACGGGGGGCTTCCAATAAAACAACAAATCGCGCATCTTCTTGGACAAGTTCTAGGAAGAATGGGTTGGTTCTTGTTGGTAATCATTATACTTGTTGCCGTTACGACTCCTTGGTATTTGCCAGCGATTCTCGGTGTCGCAGGTCTGAGCGCGCCAAAACGATGGCCTGCGATCACACTAACCGTGGTTGGCCTGACGATTGGAGCTTGGATTGGAACACTGCTGACAAGTATCGCGAGAGTTGTCGTTTGGTTGAGATTCAAACTTGCGATGATTGCAGGGAAGGAATGGGCTCGTGAGAAGGAGGACGTAATGGCCGTTCAAAGCTTAAGTCTCTGGCTACTCGGATTACTAACGGTTCTGTCAGCTTATCTGACCCAATGGTTCGTAGGAGGTAACTGAGATGGAGCGATATGTCGTTACTTGCGCGAATCCTCCGGCTGAATTGAAAGTCGAAGAGGGAGACGAAGTCATTGTTCAAGGAACGAAACTTGGGGAAAAGATCACTGCCAAGTCAATGCGCAACATAACGAAGAACTCAGCTGAATGCGGATGCGAAACCGGAATAGGAATCATGGTACTCCCAGAAGAAGTAGAGGCAAGCGGCCTTGCGAGAAACGTATCGATCAGGAGCGGTTATCTTCAATTCACGCTTGAGGCAAGAAATGTCAAGAAGTCATCCCTGCAGCGATCTAACATACCGATCTAGTGACATACCACTCCGCTGACTACCCAAGGGGGCTCGGATAGCAGGAATCTGGAAATGGTATCCTTCTGAGGAAGAATGGATCTCACAAGGCTATTGGACGAAACTCAATGATCCACGGTACCCGGACAGTTCTTGAGATTTGACATTCTAATGTTCAGAGATGGGGCAGGGGATACTGACCCCAATTCACATCTAGAACCTCCTTTGGTGCGATCCTACTGAGGTAACAGTCATGAGTGATGAGAAAGACAACGTTTTGGCTGAGATGGACGCTGCTGCTAAAGAAGCGGAGAAAGACCTCTCAACCCTAGACCAAGCAGCGGTTGAAACTGTCGCTAGATGGTGGCTGAAATGGTATACAACTGCGGGACACAAACGTTTAGGCAGACTGCTCGTAAAGATAGCAAAGTCTGGAGCCAAGAAATGAACCCTACTGATGTGGCTTAAAGCGCAGGCATCTTCGATGGTGAGGGTTGGGCGATGATTGCTCTCTGTAATTTCAACAGCTCTTTCAACGGAAGAGTTTACCCTAGACATAGAATAAGACCTGGAGTGTCTAACACCTCAAGGCCAATGCTTGAATGGTTTCGGACTCACGAAACCATCGGTGTTCAACTCTTTGCTTTGCCGAGCCTTCGTGTAGGTTAGAGCAAACGGGTGAAGTCGTCATAAACTCTGCTTCGGTGACCAATGTACAGGACAACTACTCTGTTGTTTTTTCTGTCTATTTCGTAGATCGCCCTGTAGTCTCCAACTCTGATTCGCCAGAACACAGAAGGCGTAAGGCGGGCTCCCTTCGTTTCCGGAGCGTCCTTCAATTCCATCAACGCATTCTTAATTCTCGTTCGAAGTGGTTCCCTTAATCCCGAAAGATATTTGCCCGCTTTGGGGTGAAGAAAGACCTGATAGGTCACGGGATCTCATCGAGGGGAATCAATGATTCAGGTTTCTTCTTGGCTTGCTCGCTACGTTTGAGGAGTGTGCGGTAGAATTCCCTGGTCTTCTCCCTTTCTCCGTATATGGTAAGAACCGTCTTGATAGCTTCACTTCTATTCGCGAAACGGCCCTCCGTGATCCACCTATCTATCTCCTGGACGACCTTCTTCGGTACTCTGACTTGAACCTGAACGCTTGTCATAACGCGTAAACTATGCTGTTTACGGTACTATAAGCGTTATTGCTTCAGGATGATGGTGTAGACAGGAAACACCAAGGTCATGTCAAAATCGCGGCTTCAGACCTGAGGGTCCCCTGAAGCAGCTCTTTGCCAAGAAAGTCTGAGACATCGTGAACTTCGACAGCGATGGTCCTGCCTTCGGGGTCGAGGTCATCATGGCACTATCGTTGATCTCTTCACTGAACGTATACTTTCCTTCTTTGAGTTTGATGTACATGATGTCGACATCCTTGTCATACTCAATGGTCAAGGTACCGCAATCCTCCTGTATCTCTAACGTCTCGCCCACTAAGGTGAGACCACGACGCAGTCGTCATCAACTTCCTCGTACACGACTCATGTAAAAGGAAACAGGATCAGTTCGACCGTTTGCGCCTCTAACGCTGTTCTGAGCGTTTCAGTTCTCTCAACATGGCCTCTCTGAGCTCATTCATGAGCCCTGACTCCGTCTCTTTGGCGATTCGGTCCCGGCGGCTGACCGCAAGCTCGCGAATTGCATCATCGAGGGTCTTCCAAAGTTTGAGCTTGATGTCGGTTACCCTTGAATAGGTGTACTCTGTGGCGGTGTCAGAGTCAAGGAATATCTCAACCCTTCTGGAGTATATCGTGGCTTTTGCGATTTGATCAATGCAGATGTCATCCACAGCGGGTTCATATCCCCCAAGCTTCTTCAGAACCTCAGGCAGCTCGCGCTTCAACCGTTCATACTCGACTCTCTCGTCCTCGGTGAGCAGCTCCCCTTTGGCCGATAACTCAGGCGACCCTAGCTGGATAGGTGTGATGGCATGCTCCTCCCGAACGTCTGATTCTGGCTTCCTGCCGCTTGTCGTTCTCCCCCAGGGCGGATTCGCAAGGTACTGGAAGAGAAATTCGCGGATGAGGCTCTGTTGAGTTGTCGCTTTCACCTTCGCGAGTTGCTTGAGTTGTCTGGCGATGTCCTTTGGGAGCCAGAAGTGAGCTTTGCGGGTTCTTCTGGTGGACTTGATCTCTTCGTCCGCTCGTGACAGGCCGGTCTTTATGGCTTCGAATAGGAGGAAGCTCTTGTCCAACGGATGGATTTCCCGCAGAGCGCGCTGTAATTCATCGAACTCGGCGTGGTTCAATAGTAGGCAGTGCTTGGTCCGTCCCGAAGCTTCCGTCATTGTGCTCGCATGATGTTACGTTGTTGGCTGACTAAAACCGGTGAGATGAGTGAACGTGCTGAGTGTTTCTGTTTAGGTCATCATGAGATATGTGGCGTTTACTTGAGTTCTGTGGCTAGGAAGTTTTCTGGGGTGTCGACGGTTCCGCCTTCTTCTTCTATCCATCTGTAGTCGTCGAGGTTGTAGGTTATGAGGGTCGCTTTGCTCTCCAGCGCGGATGTTCCGATGATGTAGTCTCTGGCGTGATGTTTGAATGGGAACGCCTTCCTATGCTTCAGTGCGTTTGCGGTTGTCTTGTCTGCGAGGTTTTGGGAGAGTTCGGTGATGGTTGTTCGCAGGGTTGCCAGTTCTTCGTCGAAGTCTTTTCTGTTGAGGCCCAGCACTTTGTACCATAGCAGAGTTTCCACGTACGCGATGATCGATACTTGTACGTCGTGTTTGTTGGTGTACCTGAGCCATTCAAGGAAGCGGCGATTTCTGAACACTGAGCTGTCGAGTGCGAGCTTCAGATCTCCCGCCCCCACATGGCTGGGGAAAGCTCCTCCATGGGGGTGGTGGCTTGTTCCACGAGGTCCGAAACCATCGCCCACTTCGCATCCCTCTTCCTGATTGCGGTCGAGGCTTTCTCCAACTCCTCGGCAACCCTCCTGGGAACCTTTCTCTCCACACTTCCTCCCCTCAATCGCGATTCGAGCAATGCAACCGCTCTCCGAACAATGTTCCCCTGCGTCTCATCAAGAACCGCGGCCAACCGCTTCAACCTCCGCCGGGTCTCATTGTCAACCGTAACCGTCGTATTCAACCCTCATCCCACACGAAAACACA
>Ga0315282_10002326_pt1 | contig 35200 bp, 32 predicted proteins | sample YL17G07_20_MG_FD_203693 | JGI IMG/M metagenome (GOLD analysis project Ga0315282, IMG submission 203693) | Sediment microbial communities from Yellowstone Lake, YNP, Wyoming, USA - YL17G07_20 | ecosystem: Environmental > Aquatic > Freshwater > Lake > Sediment | place: USA: Wyoming | collected...
GAACCGAGACATAACACAATTATGCGTCGCTCCCCGCGCGGGAGCGTGGATTGAAACTCGTTGCTCTCTGCCCATGCCTCTCCAGGATACATGTCGCTCCCCGCGCGGGAGCGTGGATTGAAACATTTATCAGCATCATGGAGCAGGAAGGCATCAGCGGTCGCTCCCCGCGCGGGAGCGTGGATTGAAACTTGTAGAATCATTTACCCTTACCAACACCGTGAACGTCGCTCCCCGCGCGGGAGCGTGGATTGAAACGATGACATCTCCGGCTGGCCTACGACCCTCGGCCCCGAGTCGCTCCCCGCGCGGGAGCGTGGATTGAAACGATACTATTGGTGTATGAGCACGTTTAGACTTTCGTCGCTCCCCGCGCACAACACAAGAAAACCAATCTCTCGTTTATTGTAGCGGTGTCAGGCAACGGTAACTAGGTATTTGCATTCTTGTCTTCTTTTGACAAACATTCGGTTGCTCGAAAACCGCGAATCCATTTCCAGGGAATCAAGAATAGGATGACTCCTAAGTGAAGCTCCCCGCCCCTGCCTATCCCGCTAGGGCGGGACGGGGCACGTTCCGGTTACCTTGAATTCGGACGAGGCGGCGGGGTATACTGATATCATACATGGGTGGAAGGAGGGAGTCTCATGACGACGGAAAGGAGTTATCATTTGCGTCTTCAGGAATTCTGTGATTGTTTCATGGAAACCGATCCCAAGAAGGAGTTGGAGAAAGCTAGCGCAGGAATTTCAGGGGACCCGAGTGGAGATCTGGATGAGCTGGCCCTCAAGTTTCTCGGATTGAGTATTTTTTATGGAGCCAGTGAGAAGGCAAAAAATATTACGCTCCAGAGATCGAAAGACGGTAAGGTCTTGTTCACCGTCGATGCAAAGGGAAAGTATCAGCTTCCTCCGCCGAGTCTCCGAGTCGCTGATCGAGTCATCCACATCGCCAGGTCACTCACCCATATCGACGGGGACAGGGGAAATTTGCCTGTCTCAATGGGCTTGAGGAACGATCGTATCGATCTTACCTTCCAATTCGATCGCAAATCAGAGGGAGAGTCTTTTAACATCTCCTTCCCGGAACTTTAACAGTTTGCTGAAAAACGACCATCTGCGGCGTTTCCCTCATCCCTCGTCGTTGCGGCGTACCGCCAAGTACGCCTCACTTCTCAGGATTTCAGGGGCCTTGCATCTGGTCTTTTTTGAGCAACCTGTGGAAAATGACTTTTTCAGCAGGCTGTTAATACACGAACTGAGAAGATCTTTAGAGAGTGTTGACGTGGGTTTCGGTGGGAATCAACGCCAGGAATTGTTTCAAAATGCGGGCGGTGGCACCCCAGATGGCATGTTTTCCGTATTGATAAGTGAAGACGACCTCTCTGGGCCCACCCTCGACGGGCTCTCTTGCGGTAAAACATGCAGGATCGAACAGAAACGAGAGGGGAACTTCGATTAACTCGTCGATCTCCCTCTGGCTCAGCCGGAAGGAATAAGGGTAGCTGAAATAACCCACAAAGGGGGTCACAACGAACTTGGTACTGGTCACAATATCGTCCAGGGTCCCAATGATCCGAACATCCTTTTCTTTCAACCCGATCTCTTCGAAGGTTTCGCGAAGGGCTGTTTTTCTCAGGTCTCCATCCTCTTCATCGAAAGCTCCACCCGGAAAGGAAATCTGTCCCTTATGATGTTTCACGTCCTCTGTTCTCCTCGTGAAGAGAATGTGACAGCTCCCCTCCTTGTTGAACAGCGGAACGATCACAGCCGCACGAACATAGTCGGGGCAGTTCATCGTCTGTCTTTCTCTGGTGTTGAGGATGTTCCTCAGCTCTTCAACAAAATGATCACCACAGACTCTCATCTTATGTTTGGGACCCTCTTCTATTCTTGAAGTCTACCACTAGGCCGAAGTCTCCTGAAGGAATTGATCGAGCGTCATGACTCTTAGCAGCGGATAGAGAGCCGTCTTTCTGTACAGGTTCAGGCACGTCTGATGTATCTCCTTTTTGTGGCTGGCTGTGCAATCCTCCAGGATAATGGCGTTGAAGTCGTGGCACACCCCGTCTATCCCCGTCGTGAGCACGCAGAATTCGGCCGTGACACCCGTGACGACAATCGTATCCACTCCGAAAACCCGAAGCGTTTGGTCGAGGTCTGTCTTGAAGAAGGCGCTGAAACGTCTCTTAGGTAGAAAGATATCGCTCGGCTCCAGTTTCAGTTCGTCCATCACCTCTGATCCCTTCGTTCCCCGGAGGGAATGGGGTTTCATCTTTCCTGTAAAGATGAAATCCTCTTTCAAAAAACTGTCGCAGGCAAAGATGACGGGAAAGCTCCTTCTTCGACTTTCCTCCAAGAGTCTCCGAAGGTTGGGTAAAATGGCTCTTCCCTCCTGCGTAATCTGCAACTTCGACCCTTCCTTAAAAGTATCCTTCACCATATCGACCAGAATAATCGCCGGTTTCACAGGGTTCACCTCTTAAGAATAGTTATTGACTCACCACAGGGGCACAGAGGTCACAGAGTATCATTCCAAAAACCTATCAAGTCCTTTCTATTTCAATCGGGAGGTTCCGATTGGAATAGAAGTTTCAACCCCTTCGGGGTATAAACAATTATGATTAACGTCCCTTGCCTTGAAGAAGGTTTTCAGTTTATCAGTAACTCTACCGATAAACTGAAACAGTACGTTCTCCGTGTTCTGGTGGTGAAAATCTCTAATCCTTTAACCTGAAAACACGCATCGTATTTTCTGTTGTAGTTTCAGCTACCTTTTCAAAAGAGACCTTTTTGATCTCCGCCACCGTTTCGGCCGTGTATCGAACATAACTCGGCTCATTTCTCTTCCCTCGGAAGGGGGCGGGCGCCAAAAAAGGAGCATCCGTTTCCACCAGTAGTGACTCCAAGGGAAGCTTCCGGAGGATCTCTTGAAAGGGCCCCGCATTTTTAAAGGTAATGCTTCCAGGGATCGAGATATAGAATCCCAGGTCCATGCACTGCCTTGCCATTTCGTAGTCGCCGGAGAAACAATGAATGACCCCTCCATTATCCTGAGCCTTCTCTGATTTCAGAATCTCCACGGTTTCTTCATGCGCGTCGCGGTCATGAATCACGATGGGAAGTTTGAGTTCTCTTGCAAGACCAATTTGCTCTCGAAATCGCTGGAGCTGAATTTCCCGAGGCGAAAGATTTCTGAAGAAATCCAAACCAATTTCTCCGTAGGCTTTCACTTTCTCGCTCTGACACAGTTTTCTTAAAATGGAATAAGTGTCTCCGTCGATGTCCTTGGCATTGTGGGGGTGAACACCCAGGATCGCAAAAATAAAGGGATGAGCCTGAGCAATTTCCAGTGCCCGCGCCCAGTCCTTCTGCTCTGTCCCAACGGTCAGAATGGTTGCGACACCAGACTGCTTGGCTCTCTGGATTACGGCTTCCAGATCCCTCTTGAACTCTGGCATTTCAAGATGGGCGTGTGAATCGATCAGCATAATGAATTATCTATGTAAGATAAGAAATGTGTGGTGGCAAATTCCCACGCCATGGGAGACGCGTTTGTGAAGCTCCCCGCGCACAGCGCGGGGCTTCCCGGCAATGATTTATTGTTTATATTGTGCCCCTTGACCCCGCCCACAGGGCAGGGCTTGCGGGGCACGCTCCGGTCGAATGTTTACCGTTTGCTGCCAGCTGCCTTCACCTGATTGAAATAGTCGGTCAGCTCCTTCGCGACCTCTTTCGATCGAATCAGGAGAGAGGCCTCGTGATTGTTGGTGAGGGCGTAGTAGGTCCAATTGGTGCTGCCCAACAGCGTCATCTGTTCATCGACAATCATCAGCTTTGCATGAGTCGTTTTCTGCGGAGAATCGAAAATAACGTCCACCCCTCCATCAGACAAGATCTTACCTGAGTGGCGGTTCCGTTTCGAGGTTCGGTCCGCATCCTCCCGAACCTCCAGAATGACCTCTACCTTCACTCCCCTTTTCTTTGCATCGATCAATGCCTTGATGAGGAGATTGGAGGGGGTTGTGGAGCGATCCTCATAATATCCCATTTCAAACATCATCACTCGGATCGAGGTCTTGGCCTCCTTGATCAACTTCTGGGCAACCGGAACGTATTGCGTGTCTGTGACGATCTCAACAAACTCCGCGGGCAGTCCAAAAGAGGATTGAACGTGGAAAACAGCAATGGGCAAAACTAGAAAAAGAGCATAGACTATTTTTCGCATTGAGTAAAATCCTCATGATGACTGGCTCGGCGAAGGCGATCCATGATGGCAAGGCCTAACCCCGTTTCTGGCATGGGTTCCGCCACGATGAGATCCAAATTGGATGCATCCAGACGCCGAAGGGCGGCAAAGAGGTTGGCCGCGGCCTGCCTGAGATCTCCCTGTTCTGAAAGAATCTCAACGTGTTGAAAGGACAAAGACCCCTGGGGTCCTCGAAAAGAGAGAAGCCCAACTCGTTTGTTCCGGTACGAATCCCCTCCTGCCTGCTGATCCACCACAATGGGGGTTCGTGGTGCATAATGCTTTGGCAACATTCCGGGCGAGACAGGTCTGCTTTCTTTCGAGGCGCTGACTTCCACAGGCCCGATCACCGATTCGATCTCCTCGAGTGAAAGGCCACCCGGTCTCAACAGCCGAGGCTTCTCTTCGAGAAAAGAGAGGATCGTAGATTCCACTCCGATCTGACAAGGGCCTCCATCAAGCACCAGGTCCACTTCATCGCCCAGCTGTTCTCGGACATGTTGCGCAGTCGTCGGACTCAAATAACCAAAGAGATTGGCACTCGGCGCTGCAATGGGACTCCCCGACTCTCTGATTAAGTCCAAGGCCAGAGGATGATTGGGCATACGGACAGCCACGGTGGGAAGCCCGGCCGTCACAATATCAGGTACTCGTTCTTTTTTCTGCAGTACCAGAGTGAGCGGACCTGGCCAGAACCGATTCGCCAATGTCCACGCCTCCGCGGGGACGTCTACGACCAGTTTTTCGATATCTTCATGTCGAGCCACGTGAACAATGAGAGGATCGAAGTGGGGTCTTCTCTTGACTTCGAAGATGCGGGCCACAGCAAGAGGTTGAAAGGTGTCAGCTCCTAAGCCATAGACCGTTTCCGTTGGAAAGGCGACGAGGCCTCCTCTCTTAATGATCTCTGCAGCCTCGTGAATCGCCTTAATGTCTTTCATTGCGCTTTTTCTGCTTTAAGGTCTTCGATTTTTCTTCCAGTGATCTTCTTGTCTTTCTTCTGAACTCTTCCAATTTCTTGGCGATCTCTGGATATTTGATCGACAGGATTTCGCAGGCGAGGTAGGCGGCGTTCTTCGCTCCATCAATGGCAACGGTAGCAACGGGAATCCCCTGGGGCATTTGAACCGTGGAATAAAGAGCGTCCACTCCGTCCAGGGCTCCTGACTTGATGGGAACACCGATGACGGGCAACGTGGTGTGGCTCGCAAGAGCACCTGCGAGATGGGCGGCCATCCCTGCCCCTGCGATCAATACTTCAATACCACGTTCCCTCGCCCTCTTCGCATAATTGGCAGTCTTTTCAGGAAGCCGATGGGCTGAGCTGATTTCCACTTCATGGGGAACCCCCATTTCCTTCAAAACTTCCACCGCCTTGTCCATCACGGGGAGATCGCTGTCGCTCCCCATCAAGATTCCAACCAGAGGCTTTTCCATAGCCCCTCCTTGAGGTTTGAATTCGCAACAACCTAATAATCTTAAGAAATAAGCAGGAATTTCACAACAAAATAAAAGCCCTCCCCTGACAATCCGGGGAGGGCTTGGATGGATTGCGACTAAACCGGGGGATCAACGGATGTCGCCACTTTGACCCGGCACGTGTTTTCTCTCTTTTTCAGCCTCACAATTGGTATTGAAACCCACCTCGACCTCCTGTCGGATCGTCTCAGATCGAGGGTGGAGTAAAGAGACGATCGGACGGATAAGGTAATAAATGGCTCGGAAGAAGAATTTCAACACAAGCCATACCGGTTTCAAAGCCCAATCGAGGAGCTCATTGACATTTGCCATCCCCTGACCGATCCAAACAAAGATAGGCTCAAGGAAATGCAGTATCTTGACACGAGCATAGACGACCGCAAGAATAAGTGTCCCCGCGGAGATCATGAACTTTACGGGGGCACTGAACTCGACATGCGCCCATTCACTCAATAGCAGCTCGGTACCGATATTGAACACAACGATGTAGGCGGCTGCCCTGAGGATCGGTTCTTTCATGATCATCCAGGTGAAAATGCCCGCAGCAAAACGCATGGTGATAATACCGATCGCCACCCCAAACATGACGATATAGAGGTTACTTGAGAGGGCCACGACGGCTACAACGTTGTCCAGGGAAAAGGCCAGATCTGCAAGCTCAACGGCAAGAACCACGGTCCAAAATCCTTTACCCTCCACGTTTCTCGCCCTCGTCTGTTCTTGCTCACCCGGTTCTGGCTCACCGAGGTTTTCGAAGGCCAATTTGATCAGGTACCCTGCTCCTAGAATCTTTAAGAAGTGGTTACGGATAACGAAACTTGCCATCACGAGCATGAGGCCTCGACCCAGGTAGGCTCCGAGGAGACCTACTTTCAGAGCCGCTGATCGCTGGCCGCCTAGGAATCGATGAACAGGTGGACCGAGGAACTTGAAAGGACCGGGCCAGGGAACCATGTCGCTTTTTGGAAGCACCGAGACCATGGCTCCAAGAACGGCAGCATTGTCGATCGAGAGGATGCCCTCCAGGAAGATGACCTGAATAATGATGTAGAAAGAACTGAGGTCAAACTGCATTAATTGTGTTCCCTTTGAAGGTTATTTTTCTCGTCGCTTTTTGGAAGTAAACCAAGGAGGAGTGATAATTTATAACTTTGGTGGTCTTCAATTTCAAGCCCTAAGCCTACATAGGAGCATTCCCCTGAGATGATCGATACGCAGGGAAAAATAAGGAGCCCCAGGTCTCATCGAGACCAAGGGCCAAGGTTCACGGTGGAGCCTACCAGGGTTCGTCATCGCCCGCAAGGCTCCATTCACATCAATCCGATTAAATGATCCCAATTCCCTTTAGAACGGAGAGCATGACGGCTGCAGCCATCACGGATCCCACTTGTCCTCCAGTGTTGGCTCCCATGGCATGCATCAGGAGGTAATTTTTCGGATTGTATTTTTGACCTTCCCTTTGAACGACTCTTGCTGACATGGGGTACGCGGATATCCCAGCCGCTCCGATCAGAGGATTTATCTTTCCTCCGCTCATCACTTTCATCAATTTTCCGAATAGGACGCCGCATGCCGTATCAAGACAGATCGCCAGGAACCCTAAGGCTAATATGATCAGAGTCTGGGGCTTTAAGAAAACCCTGCCATCCATGGTGGCCCCAATGGAGATCCCCAGCAGGAGGGTAACGATGTTAGCAATCTCGTTCTCCGAAGCCTTCGTGAGACGGCTCACTGCTCCGCTCTCCTTCATCAGGTTTCCCAGCATGATCGTTCCCAGTAACGGTAACCCTTTCGGTGCAATCAGGCCTCCAATCACCGTTACAACCAAGGGGAAGAGGAGTCTGGTCGTCTTCGAAGCTGACTTTCTCACCACCCCCATATTGATCATCCTCTCTTCTTTGGTTGTGAACCACTTCATAATCGGGGGCTGAAAAACTGGGACCAGAGACATATAGGAGTAGGCCGCAACAGAAACAGCCCCCAGGAGGTGGGGGGCGTATTTTGACGTGACGTAGATCGCCGTCGGTCCATCACAGGCACCAATAATCCCAATAGATACAGCTTCCAATTTGGTAAAACCTAATGCCAGAGCTAGTGCCAATGTAAGAAAAATCCCAAATTGTCCCGCCGCTCCCAGAAGGAATATCTTGGGGTTTTCGAGAAGAGGCCCGAAATCGGTCATTGCACCGATACCTACAAAAATAAGGAGCGGAAACACCTCCGTCATGACACCCATATCGTAAATGATCTTGAGAAACCCTCCTTCTTCCATGAGTCCTGTCAAGGGAATATTGACGAGGATCGCTCCAAATCCAATGGGCACGAGGAGTAAAGGTTCAAAGTCTTTCTTAATTCCCAGATAGAGAAGAAAACATCCAACGACTATCATAATTGGATTCGACCAATGAAGGTTGGTAAATCCGGCAATCAGTCCGTTAATTCCACCTGTAATCGCTTCCCACATAGTCTTTGTTCTCCTTCCGCAGAGATCTTTCCGTTTATTTTGCCTTCGCTTACTCTTCTTTCTTGTAAGGAAAAGCCTTCTTCAGAAGACCCATCAGGAGGCTCAAGATCCAAAGCGTTAAAAGCGTGCCTCCCATCCCTACAACAATCATCGTAATCGCAAACGTCCAGTTGTCCATAACACCCTCCTGCATTGACGCGAGGGAGGCCATCAACCCAATGGCCACCTCAACGAATGAATTTCTCGTGATGAAGAAAAGGATTAGAGAATAGATCGGTAATAGCAAACGATGAGCAACGCATTAGATTCTGGCTTACTTTGACATTACTTATTTTGTAACGCTTGAAATCGATTGCATATATACCACCGTCTTCAGGCAAAAGCAATAGAAAAGTGATTTTTTAACAAATTGGCTTACAAAGACTATTCTATAAAGATGTTGAATACCTACGCTCTCTTGTTTTTTCGGCCTTGAAATTCTTTCGCCTGGAACATGAAGGCTTCGAGACGGGTCAACGTGTTGGTTTGCTCCTGACCATCATACGCCATGTTCAGGATGGGAATGTTGCTGTTCTCCTCACGGTATCGCTTGAGCAGAGTGCTGACGATCGTTCCAGGCATGCACGTAAAAGGCATAATATTCACGACTCCGCTCGCGCCGCGCTCCGCGAAATCGATGCTTTTGCCGAGGGAAAGAATGGCTTCCCCTTCAAAGGAGGAATCGAGGTAGGGCTTGGCCATTCTGAAAATCGAAGTCGTCTTGGGCTCTCCGTGATGTCGGAGATGCCCCCTGAAGAGATTTTCAAAATGGTGCTCGTCCTTCTTCTGATAATAGTCCGTGAGAAATATTTTCAGAAGGTTGGACAGCGATCTTTTTCTCAGGCTATGCCTTTTCGAGACTGTGTTGACGTAGAGAATCCATTCGGTTAAGGGTGCAATCCATGCCTCTCCACCGAGCTGTTCGATCTTTCCAATGACGTCCTCGTTGCTAAACCGGTTGAGACGAACAAAGATTTCACCGACAATCCCGATCAAGGGTTTCGTCCCCAGACCTTTCACCTCGACCCGCTCGAAGGCCCTGATGCTTTCGGACAGCACCTCTTCCAGATCCTCTCCCTCAAGGATCGCTGTGCATACTTTGTCCAACGACTCCCGATAGACTCGATCGGTATGGCCTTTTTCCTTCTCATAGGGCCGTGTCTCGAGAAGCTTCTTGGTCAAGAGATCCACTGCCACAATCCCCTGCCATCCCAGCCGGGTAAACCGAGAACTCAGGATGCCTAGGTCCCGATAGAGCGTCTCATCCTGATTGGGAGCATAGATCGGTACGTGCTGGAACCCCAAATCATCCAGCACGAGTCGGTGAAAGCGATGGTATTGACCGAAACGGCAAGGCCCATTTCCAGTCGGCATGAAAAAGGCAGCCCGCTCATGATCGAATTTAGGGTCCTTCACCAGCTTAACCATGTCGCCGGTGGTCACAATGCAGGGATAACACTCTTTACCTGAGGTGAGTTTCCTTCCCCAGTTGAGAGTTTCCTCATTGGATTCCGGGATCACGTCGGCATCGACTCCACAGGCTTTGAAGGCAGCCGCAACCGCGAACGAGTGGTCACACATATACGGAATGTAGATTTTCTTCGTTCTGTCCGACTTAGCAACTTTTCTCTTCAGCGGGATAACTCTTGAAGGCTTCACGTGCTTTAGGCTATCGAGAAACGCCTCGCACCGGGTGATGGCTCCCGCGTCTGCACTGTGTTCATCGATCTCCAGCTGAAGATAGGGTTTCCCTTTTGAGAGATCCCGGAAAAAGTGGCTAATAAAAGAGTCTGGCCCGCAACCGAAGTTGGTGATGTAGACAGCGTAAAGCCGGGGATCCTCGCGAAGTATCATTCCTGCCGCCAAGATCCTCTGGCCATATCGCCAGTACATCTCTTTGATCTCATCTGATGGGGTTACGGATTCAATGGGAAGGAAATCCATGGGAATGGCAAGCACGCCCAGGTCCTTCAGTTTTTTGGGGATCTCCAGATTGACACCGGAATCGCAGGAATTGTAAGGCCTGCCCACGATCACCATCACCTTTTCATCGGGTCCGACCTGATCGAGGACCTTCTTGCCCCGGTTGAGGAGAGACTGGTAGAACAGCGCCTGGAACCGCTCTGCCTGTTCAAGAGCCCTCTTCACGCGTTTCGGACTTCGCCGGAGCAATTTCCCAAACTGGATCAGTTCTTTTTCGAGTGCCTCCCTCTCGAAACCAAAGTGGAGAATCGGCTGAAGCAACTCGACGCCAGCCTTTTTGAAATCCATCGAGGAATGGATGCCGTAGGGAAAGGACTGGGCATAGGGACAGGCCGTGCTAATTGGGATGTCGGGATGGAACGGCTTCAGGTTAACGATGCTTGGGAGGAAAATCCTCTTTACGCCTTTTTCGAGCAGGTTCAGCACGTGACCATGACTCACCTTGATGGGAAAACAGGTTTCCGCAACAACATTCTCGACTCCCTTCCGTATCAGCTCTTTGTTCGTTGCATCCGACAGAATAACTCGATAACCGAGTTCGGTAAAAAAGGCTCTCCAAAAGGGGAACATTTCGTAGGAATATAGAATCCTCGGGATTCCAATCTCGGGCGCATCCTTGGGAAGAGCTTTCTCAGCTTCGTGGGGTATACAGAGCATCTCTTCTCTTTCGGCAAAAAGATCGGGGATCTTTGAATCCTTTACACGTTTAATCACATCGTATTTTTCACAGCGACTGCCATAAAAGAGAGGTTTCTCCCCTTCCACGCTCACTTTTCGGATCAGGCAAAGGTTCGCACACCCTTTGCACTCGAACGACGAGTGTTCATAGCGGCGTTGACTCAGATCAAATCCCTTGAAGCCCGAACGCTCCCACGTTCGCTCTTCCTTAGCAAGAATGGCTACCCCAATCGCTCCTGTCACATCATGATTTTCAGGAACGATGATCTCTCGCTCGAGAACCTCTTCGAAAGCGGCAACCACCCCCTGATTGAATGCGGTTCCTCCTTGAAAGAAAATGCGCTGGCCAATGCGCCGATCCCCCACGACTCGGTTAAGGTAGTTCTGCACGATCGAATAGCTGAGTCCCGCCATCAGGTCATCCTTGGGAGCTCCGCGCTGCTGGTGATGTACGAGATCGGATTCGATGAAGACCGTACACCGCTCACCCATCCTCACCGGGCTCTGAGCCGAGAGGGCCAGGGCGCTAAATTCATTCTTGATCGAAATGCCCAGTTTTTCCGCCTGTTCCTCAAGAAAAGATCCCGTCCCGGCGGCACAGACTTTGTTCATCTCAAAATCGACGACGACGCCTTTGTCGATACTGATGTATTTGGAATCCTGCCCACCAATCTCAAAAATCGTATCCACACTGGGATCGATATGGATCGCAGCAGTGGCCTGAGCCGTAATTTCATTCCTGACGAGGTCCGCTCCGACAAAATCGGCTGTCAAGTATCGACCTGAGCCGGTCGTTGCAACGCCTTGAATGTCGACGTCATCTCCAATCTCTTCGCCGATCTCCTGGAGCCCCTGTCGAACCGCCTCAATAGGACGACCCGCGGTCATCAGGTAACGTTTTGCAAGAACCTTCTTCTCTCGGTCGATGACCACCAGGTTCGTGCTGATGGAACCCACATCGATCCCCAGATAGGCCTCGATCTTTCTCTCCCGGGAAGCCTCGGGGAGAGGGGAAGCGTCCTGGCTCTGCCGATGACGGTGTTTCAATGAGAGTTGGAGCGCCCTGTGCGGAGTCTCTTTTTCCTTATGTTCTGAGAGGTACTGGGAGAGGCGCTCGACTCCCCCCCATCCGACTCCGGCCCCAAGGGTCTCCTGAGTGATTAGCACTGCACCGATGGCTCCCATGGAGGCAAAATAGGTTGGAATGATCAGCTCTTCGTGAGAAACGTCGAGCACCTCCATGAAGGCCTTACGCATTCCGACATTGGCCGCTACCCCTCCCTGGAAGGAAATAGGTTTTGTGAAGTTCTTCCCTTTACCGATATTGCTCTTGAAGTTCCTCGCAAGGGCAAAACAAAGCCCCGCCACAATATCATAATCGGGTGTGGCGATCTGTTGGAGATGAATCATGTCCGATTTGGCGAAGACACTGCATCGGCCAGCAATTCGGGGCGGGTTCATGGATCTTAAGGCCAGCTGCCCGAACTCCTCAATCGTGAAGCCCAGACGGCTCGCCTGTTGGTCGAGAAAGGAACCTGTTCCTGCCGCACACAGGGTGTTCATCGAGAAATCACTGATCTTGGTGTGCCCACTCTCTTCCTCGAGAAGGATGAGTTTTGAATCCTCTCCTCCGATGTCAATGATCGTTCTGACCTGGGGGTAGAAATGTTGGACGGCCTTTGTCTGGGCAATGATCTCATTAACGAAATGTCCACCCAGCAACTCCGAAAAAAGTTTCCCTCCGATGCCCGTAAAAGAAAGCGATTGGAACTGTTCGGCCGGGATGCGCTCAAGAATCCCCTCCAGGATCCTCTTGACGGTCTGAAGAGGCTGGCCCTTGATGCGCGTGTAATGTTCCTCCAACACCTCCTGGTGATCATTCATGATAACGGTGTTCGCGCTGACAGAGCCGACATCAATGCCAAGATAGAGCTTCTTCATCTCTGGAGTACCATCTCACCTTAAGAGAAAATACTAATCCATCAGAATCCGCAATTGCAAGCTACTTTCGCTTTATGTGACCGGCAAGTGCCCTGCAAGCCCCGCCCTCGAGGGCGGGGGCAAGGGGCACAATATAAAAGAAAAGTACCTCACCGGGAAGCCACGCCCTTTAGGGCGTGTAGCTTCACTTTGGCTTGAAGTCCTGTTCAACTCCTGGATTGATTTCATGCGAAGACTGTGATAATTTTTCGGGTAGATATCTCTCCTTCCTCCTACTGATGCGAACCGGGGGAGAAGCAGGATAGGAAGTAACATGATGACCCTCCACCGCGCAATAAGGGATGGAAGAACATGGAAAAGGTTAGGGTTCATGTAATTGTTGAAGGAAGGGTTCAAGGCGTTTGTTTTCGCCACTACACACAGGAGGCGGCATTCCGATTGGGTCTGAAGGGGTGGGTGAAGAACCGCAGGGATGGCGCGGTGGAAGCCCTCTTTGAGGGCGATAAGAACAAAGTTGATGAAATCATTCAATGGTGCCATCGTGGTCCATCCGCGGCAAGTGTGAATAACGTTCACGTGACTTGGGAGAGGTATGCAGGAGACTGTGACGATTTCTCTGTGACCTACTGAGTGGCTTTCGAAGAACTTTTTCCCTCTTTGAAGATCTTTTGCTTGACCCCTTTCAATGTCTCATCAGCCTCTTTCTTCATCACACCTTCGAGGGCCTCCATTTTCTTGCCAGTATCCGACAGACCCTCTCCGATCTTTTTCACCGTGGTTCCTCCCCCGAAATACAGGAAGAACAGACAAAGGACGATTCCGACGATCACTCCCAACACGAATTTAATCATGACCCTGTCACCTCACTGAACACTCTATCAAGAACAGGCTCTTTTTTCAACAGATTTTTCAATCCCCCCAGCAATCTGACCGTGTCCCTCACTCCGGAGGGGTCATCTTGGAAAGGCTGCCGGAATTCCTCCGTCGATGGGCAGGGTTGCTCCGGTCGTCGGAGTCTGTTCGCTCGCAAAGAAAACAACGGCATTCCCCACATGCTCTGCAGTCACCGAAACCTTGAGGAGGCTCCGCTGGCGATAGTATTCTCTAAGTCCTTCTGGATCAAGGCCTCTCGATTTCATCCGCTCTGGTCCTATCAGGTCCCAGAGTTTTGAAGAAATCTGCTCGTCGCCAAAAACTGCGTCAGGATTGATCATGTTGACCCGGACCCCTAATTCAGCCAGTTCCAGGGCTGCCACCTTGGCGATCTGATGCGCCCCGGCCTTGGAGGCGCTGTAAGCCCCAAAGGCTGCTCCCGGATCGAAGACGTTCTTGGAGCTGATGACGACGATATTTCCCCCGGTTCCCTGCCTTCTGAAAATCGGAACAGAAGCCTTAATGACATTAAACGTCCCTTTCAGATTCACATCAAGAACCTTGCCCAATGTTTCAGGAGCGAGGTTCTCTATCTTGGCCACATGAGCAATTCCAGCATTCGGCACAAGAATATCGATGCCCCCTAATCTCCGGCTGATCTCGATGAACCCTTTCTCAACGGACGTGTCGTCTGTCACATCGAAGACAACACGCTCTAGCTGTCGGGCCCCATACTTCTTGGCAAGGAGCGAATGGACTTTCTCCATTCGGGACTCGTCGATGTCTGAGAGGACCACCACAGCACCTGCAGCCAGGAGTCGGTCGGCAATGCCCAATCCGATGGCGCCACCTCCACCCGTAATCACGGCGATCTGTCCCTGGAGCAGAGCAGGAGAGGTCCTACCGAGCTTCTTCTGTTGAAGCGGCCAGTACTCCATATCAAACATGTGTGAATCAGAGATGGGCGAATACTTCCCAAGAGTCATGGCAACAAGCTTCGCCTGAATGGCATGCTCAGCGAGATCCGCAGCAATCTGAGCAGCCTTCCGCGTGAACCCTAAGGCAATCAGCCCTACCCCCTTGACCAGAAAAATCCTTGGATAGGGGTCGAGCGGTTCGCGCTTCACCTTCTTTTCAGCTACCTGAGATTTGAAATATTTTTCGTAAGAGACTTTGAACTCGTTCACAGATTTCTCGACGGTTTGCCGGAGTAATGCGTCGTCTTCCGGAATATCCTCGATATAAACCGCTCGGTTTTTTGTCCAGATGATATGATCGGGCGTGAGCACTCCGGACCGGCAGATCTCTTTCGCCTCTCTAACAAGGGACGCCCTCTTCATCTCGTCTCCATCCCGGATTTCTGCGTAGAACCGACGTAACGTTCCATCCCGATCCCGATGGGCGCACACGCCCCGTATCACCTGACACATCCGGCCTAGAGACGATGCGACGTTCTTTATGCGAACTGGCTTTGAAGGGAGACTCGCCAGGGGCCTTCCTTTTATCTTGTTCTTAATATAGGTTTCTGCTTTCCCCACATAACGAATCATTGTCTCGTAAGACAATCTTGCACTCTCGCCAAAAGTGAAGATCCCGTGCCTCAAAACGACAATGGCTTCTACCTCAGGGTTCTTCTTGTAGAAATCAGCTACCCCTCTGGCCAGGAGAAAACCGGATGGAAGGTAGGGGACAATCCCCACCCTGGATCCAAGAGCCTCTCGGACAAAATCGTTCGCCCGCTTCTGGTTTGTCAGAATGAGGATGGCATCGGCATGAGTGTGATCAACGTAGCGGTGGGGAAGAAAGGCATGAAGAAGCGCCTCCACGGAGGGATCGGGAGACTGGGCTGATATCTTGTGGATGAGCAGTTGGTTCTCCATCTCTTCGTCCTGAAGGTATTCAAGACGTCGCAGTTTCCGAAGGCCAATTAGTTCCAGTCCAACGAACCCGTCGGGCTCAATCGTCGCCAGGTCCACTCCGCTTCCTTTCACAAAGAGGACATCTTGACCCTCTCCTACGATGTTTCTCACCTTGAGTTTGACCGACGTGTTTCCTCCACCGTGAAGGACCAGGCCTGGATCTGCCCCGATGAGCCGCGACGTGTAGAGACGGGAGATCAATTCTTCCGGATACGAAGGAAACTTCCTGGCGAGTCTTCTCGCTTCATTCTCTCTGAAGAGGCTCTTCACAGCCCAAACCTCCCTTTCTCTTTGCCTTCTTTTTCAAGGAGCCTTAAAACTTTTTTGGATCCTAATCTGTCCGTTTCAGTATGGATCAACGGTTTTTCCTATCTCTCTCCAAACCGCTCTTAATCGACTGGACCGCTTCGCCAACGCGGATGGGGTTTCCAAAATCGAGTCCTTGCTCTCTGAGTCCTCTGAAGAGTTGAGTCAAGGTGGGTTCTTCAAGGTTGTACCGTTCGAGATCCTCAAATCGACTGAAAATCTCTTCAGGCGTTCCCCGTTCACTGAGATCGCCATGTCCATGCATGAGGTAAAGAATGTCACTCACCTCGGGGACAAGATCCACTTCGTGAAGGGTCATGATGAGGGTGACTTTCTTCTCCTGATTCAGGTCGTTCAGAACCTGGATCAACTCCCTCTTCGATAAGGGATCGAGCCCTGTGAACGGCTCATCCAGGATGAGCAAATCTGGGCTGAGAACCAAGGCTCCAGCCAGGGCAACCTTTTTCTTCTCGCCTCCCGAAAGGTAGTGAACGATTTTCTTCTGGATGGGTTCAATGTTCAGTCGCCCAATGACGTCTCTTGCGAGAGATTCTGCCTTGGCTCTGGGAACCCCATAATTCAGGGGAGCGAAGAGAATGTCGTCCTCAACGGTCGGACCGAGGATCTGTTCGTCCACGTCCTGCATGACCACGCCAACTCTCTCTCGAATCTTGGCATAATCCTTTCCAGGGTCCATTCCGAAAACCCTGACGCTTCCGTCTTTGGGGACAAGAATTCCCAGGAGATGTTTGAGCAACGTCGTCTTGCCACACCCATTCGACCCAAGAATAGCGACCCGCTCTCCCCGGTTCACGACAAATTCCAGTCCACAGATTTGGACCTTCGTCATGTCTGGGTAGACGTGGGTAATGCAGTCTATTTCGACAACACGGTCTGATTCATTCACGTTCTTTATCTCCTCTGTCATGAAACCTCCCCTGAAATCCTCGGAGGAGCATCGATTCATACATCGCCTCACTGGCATCGATCCCTTTAATGATCAAATGACCGAAAGCGTTCGAAATGTTGATCAGGCTCCTCCAGGGGCTTCTCCACTGGAAGCCTCCGCGCAGATGGAGAGCCTGTTGAGTCTCCTCCAGCACGCCGAGAAGGATAAACATGGATCGATACGTAAGAAAAAGAGCAGTGACAAAGAGGGAGGGAAGGATTTTGTCAAGGACACTGAAGATGGAGGGATAGGAAGTCGTGGCCAGGAGGAGCACCACCCCGGTGGACCCGGAAAGGACTTTCAAGAAAACCAGAAGAATGAATCGGAGCTGAAACCCGGAGATCAGAATGAAAAGAGAGGCAAAAATCAGAGGGTAGAGCGTCAGCGGAAATATCTTCCGGGGAACCCGAGACGCAAAGAAGAGGGTCACCAGGAGGAGGTAAAGAATAAGAAGTCCCGGAAGACTTCGCCAGGCAACGACCCCGAATAAGACGAAGAGAACCCCAACCATCTTCACTTTTGCCGGAAGTCGGTGAAGCCAGCTCTTTCCTTCCACGGCAGCATAGTCGAGGTATGAAAGCTGAATCATGAGGACTCGCTCTTCAATCTCAGAAGATCCGGTCTGAGCCGATGGATATACCGGATGATCAGGCACGTGATCACGCCTTCCAAGATCCACCCCAAACATCCCAGGGGGAGGACGACAGCCACGAACCGTTTCAGGTCGACCTCTTTGCCAGTACCCTCCATTGCATGATGATCGGTTTTTTCTCGCAAGAGTTCAAAATTAAAGATCCCTGTTCCACTCTCCTGATGGATCAACTCTTCATAGTGGGGCACACCGAGACCCACCACCCCGATCATGGCAAAGGTAGAAAGTGCGAGGGCCAGAAATGTCGCAAGAAAGGTCGCTATCGTCAACTTCTTGAGCACTTTCCAAAAGAGCCGAAAAAGAAAATACCCCAAGACCCCTTCCATGGAAAGAACGAGTGTGTTCAGTCCGATAACTGTAATACCTCCGTGTCCGAAAAGGGCGAGGATGACATTCACGATAAAGGTGGCCATAAAAATGAGAGAGGGGCCCAACAGGATTCCAGAGATGACCGTAAGATTGACGTGATAGGCAATGGGTAAGATCTCGACCGAAGCGCCGAGCACCATGGTGGCTGCCATCATCCCCAAAAGAGGAAGACGCCTCGATACGTCCTTCTTCTCAGTCATCCGAAGAAGGATGATCCAGGCAAGAACGGATACCATCCATCCAGAAACCCAGAGCCAAATGGGCAAAACCCCGTCCGGGAGGTGGATATGCGACATCAGGTTCTCCCCTTTTTTCTACAGATTTTGCAGACCCCGTAAAGATTCAGTGAGTGGTCCGTCTGAGAATCTCCACTCAAGCTTCTGTGGTGAACAAATACAGAGGCTCTAAGACAGCACCTTCTTCAGTTCCTTCTCATCCCTCACCGGAGGTAGGCAGGTGAAATTCTTACACACGAAGGCGGTTGGGCTCTGTTGAGGCCCCTTCTCGGTCAGAAAGGGTAACCAACCTTTTTTCAACGGTTCCTGGGGATCCATGAGACTGACGATTCGGTTGGGAAGGTAGGCGTGATTGATTTCCTTCAACAGGGCCAGTGTCCTTGCTTCTTTCTTCGAACCGATGACCCCGATCTCTTCGGGGTCAAGGAAAAGGGAGAGGCCTGAGAGCATAGTGGCAAATCCCGCGGGGTGCTCCGAGAGAAAACCATAGAAGAGTCGAAGCGTCTGCTCAGCTTTCTGCTTCAGGGAATCGTCACCGGTCAAAGTGCCGAGCTTCAGTAGATTAAAAACACCCACAGAATTCGAGGAAGGAATCACATTGTCATAGGGGTGCTTCGACCGGGTGATGAGCCGCTCATTCTCCTCGCCGGTAAAAAAGAAGCCTCCCTGGGCTTCGTCCCAGAATTGGCGAATCATCTGTCGGCTGAGATCGTCCGCTTCCTTCACCCAGCCGATCTCAAAGGTTGCTTCATAAAGATCGATGAGGGCCTGGATGAAGAAGGCATAGTCTTCGGAATAGCCATTCACATGGCTCTTTCCCTTGCTAAAGACTCGCATCAGAAGACCGCTTCGTTTCATCTTCTGAAGGATGAAGGAGGCCGCCTTTTCTGCCGCCTGGAGGTACTTCTTATTTCCCGCCACCTTGAAACCATCGACAAAACCTGAGATCATAAGCCCGTTCCATGAAGCGAGGACTTTTTCATCCCGGTTGGGTTTCACCCTCTTTTCTCTTTCAGCAAGGAGTTTTTGACGTCCCTTCTCGAGCAACTTCTCCAGATCCTGAATAGTCAGTCCGTAGAGGTCACACACTTTCCCCGGAGAAGAGGGGACATGAAGAACGTTCGATTCCTCTTCGAAGTTTCCTTGGGGAGTCACTCCATAGTAGTCAGAAAAAGGTGTTCCCTTCTCCTTTCCAAGGATCATCTTAATCTCGTCTCGGGTCCAGACATAGAACTTTCCTTCTTTCCCTTCGCTGTCCGCATCCTGGGCCGAGGTGAAACCTCCCTCTGGGCTCGTCATTTCTCTGAGGACGTAATCGAGAACTTCCTCCACCACGCGCCGGTACCTCTCCTTCTTCGTGGCCTGGTAGGCTTCTGCATAGATTTGGCTGAGGAGGGCATTGTCATAGAGCATCTTTTCAAAATGAGGAATGAGCCAACGGTCATCTACTGAGTAACGGTGAAACCCACCTCCGATTTGGTCGTAGAGTCCTCCACTGGCCATCTTCTCAAGCGTCATTTCCACCATGCTAAGGGCCCGATCCGAATGCGTCTTCTTCCAATATCCCAGCAGAAAAGAGAGAGACATGGGATTTGGAAACTTTGGCGCTCCGCCAAACCCCCCATACGTTGGATCGAATTGACTCTCCAAAGCCTCGTATGCCTTGGCGAGTACATTTGCATCCAAAGCCGCTTTCGAAGGCACCATCCGTGTAATCTGCTGAAGCGTCTCCCGAAGCTGCGATTTGATCTTATCGACTTCACCCCGGTGATTCGTGTAGTAGTCGGAAACGATCGCAAGGATTTTGGGGAATCCAGGCATCCCTCCGCGATCCTCTGGAGGGAAATAGGTGCCCGCGTGGAAAGGAACGAGATCAGGAGTCAGGAAAACATTGAGTGGCCATCCTCCGCTTCCCGTCATCACCTGAGCTGCGTTCATGTAGATCTCGTCAAGGTCAGGCCTTTCTTCTCGGTCCACCTTGATATTGATGAAACGCTCATTCATGACCTGAGCAATGGCCTCATTCTCGAAGCACTCTTTCTCCATGACATGGCACCAGTGGCAGGCGGAGTAACCTATGCTGACCAGGATGGGTTTATCCTCCTTCTTTGCCCGGCCGAGTGCTTCTTCACCCCAAGGATACCAATCCACAGGATTGTGAGCGTGCTGCAGCAGATAAGGACTCGTTTCGTGAATGAGCTGGTTGGTATGCTTCGTTTCTTCTGTCATCCTGATCCGCCTCAGACGGTCATCTCTCTTCTCCGCTGGCCGATGGAGCGACCGGGTGAGCTCATCACTCGCATGTCTTGTTTGAGAAGGAGTGAGGTGTGTTCTTTTGATCTTTTACCTGGATTGATGTAAAGTTAACCCATTCATCCAAGGATTTCACTGATACTCCAGACTCACCGTCCAATCACATAGTCTTGGCGACGTGGATCCCCACCTCCCAAGAGAGTCTGATGATCATGATCCATCATAATTCCGAGCGCACCTCCGCAGATGGATGACCACTCTGGAAGAACCTCGACCTTGTGTCCCCTCCCTTTGAGCCCTCTGATCACCGTTTCCGGAAAACGTCCCTCAATATGGAGGTGATTCCCAGGATTGCTCCTCCATCGAGGGCTCTCCACAGCTCCCTGGATATCAGCGCCAAGGTCGATGAGATTGGCCAAGACCTGCATTAGGGTCTGCGTTTGTCCATCAGCCCCTGGACTGCCAAGGACCATGAAAGGCTTCTCACCTCTGAAAATCAGAGACGGGCTCAGGGTGTGATACGGACGCTTGTGGGGTTCAATGCAGTTAAAATGGGTTGGGTCAAGGCGAAAGTCCTTTCCTCGATTGTGAAGAAGGATCCCAGTTCCATCGATCATCATCCCGCTCCCAAAAGGCTCGTACAGGCTGTTGATGAGCGAGACCGCATTCCCTTGACGATCGACCACAGCCAGATAGATCGTGTCCTCTCCCGTGCTCTTGAAATTCGTCGGAGAAACACGGACGGCTGCCTTCTTCAGGTTAATTCTTCCGGCCTGTTCTTTCCCGTAAGCCTTGGAAATTATTTTCTCCACAGGGATCGAGCGAAAATCGGGGTCACAGACATATCGGTCACGATCTGCAAAGGCGAGCTTCTTGGCTTCGACGAAAAGATGAACATAGTCAAGCGTGTTGTGTCCGATTTTGGCGAGGTCAAAATTCTCGAGGATATTGGCCTGCATGAGCAGGGCAATTCCCTGAGAATTTGGTGGCATAACTTGGATGCGATATCCTTTGTATGTCGTCTCAAGGGGTTCAACCCACGTCGAACGGTGATCTTCGAGGTCTCTTTCAGTCAGGAGGCCTCCGTTTTTCTCTGAGAATCTCACCAATGCCTTGCCGAAGTCTCCTCGGTAAAATGCTGCCTGTCCTCCTTCAACAATTTTCCGAAATGAGTCAGCCATTTCCTTTTGAACGAGTCGCTCACCCACTTTGGGAGGCCTGCCGTTCCTAAGAAAGGTTTTCTCAGAGGCTGGGCACTGCCTGAGAAGCTTCGATTCTTTTTCAATGATATCACTCAATTCTCTGTAAACGGGGAATCCTTCTTCCGCGTATTCGATGGCCCTTTGAAATACTTCCCCCAGATCCATGGTTCCGTAAGTTTCAAGCAGCGTCATCCATCCATCCACCGCTCCGGGAACTGTGACAGGCAACATTCCTTTATCTGGAACTTTCTTCAAACCCTTCTTTTCAAAAAAACCCTTGCTCGCCTGATAGGGAGTTCTTCCGGTGGCATTCAACGCCCTCACGCCTTTCTCCCCGGTCTTGTGAAATAGGACAAAGGTATCTCCTCCAATCCCGCACATGTGAGGTCGGACGACACACAAAACCGCATTGGCTGCAACGGCGGCATCAACGGCATTGCCACCCTTCTCGAGAAGTGCTGCACCCGCTTGGGACGCCAGGGGATGGCCTGACGCGATCATCCATTTTGTTCCCATCACTACCGGACGGTGCGATGTGAATGTGGCTTTCATGCCTTCTCCTTTCGCTTTGACGAGATCCGTGACACCTTCACCTCGTCCATTAAACAACAAAACCCGGTTTCGGTCAATAAGAGTGCGTGTCGGTAACGTTTTCTAATAATATGAAATGTTTACCTACCTCCGCCCTCCAACTGCCACCGGTAACAGAGCATCGTCATCTTGTAACAAGTTGATTCTAAACAACTTTCCGTACCTTCCGGGACATCTCTTCCCATGGCACATACCTTGCACGAATTTCAGATCTCTAAACTTATGGCAGCCGCTCTCAGCCTTCAACGCTCTTATCTCTATGCCAGAGAAGACCCCACCAGGGATCGAAGGGTGAGGTACGAGGCAAGGAGTCCCCGTACACTACAGAGGGCCTTCGTTGAACTGAAGATCGATAAGGGAGCCCTCGAAGATTCCGAAGATGAGCGGAATTCGGATTGGGAAACAGTCAAGGCGATTCTCCATTTCCTTGGATATGAACCCAAGTTCGTCCATGCGGCTCTGGTTTCCAGATCAGTTGTTTCCGAACGTCACCAGATCATTCAACTCCCCGCTTCCCAAATAGACAGATATCATCAAAACAGGAAGCGTGTCATCAATACAAAGCACCCCGGGGGCAGCCGATTCAAAGTACCGAGAATTCTTCCGAAGGTCGAGGGACGCACGCAGATACTCAGACTCGCCCTGTGAGCTATACGACAAAGAATCTTAGCGTTGCTGATTCAAGTGAAACGAGGAAAAGATGAATATGTGGATATTGGCTTTTCGAATCTTATTAACGGGAATAGTTTTTCTGCTCTCGTCGGCCTACATCCCCAACCATTATTTCACACTCCGGGTAAATCAAGCCGTTGCTTCCTCTTTTAAAGAAGATGCTGTCGCTCTCCCTACTCAACCCGCTATACCCACTCAACCCACTCAACCTACTCCACCTACTCAACCATCTCAGCCCACAGACATCTCTAACCAAGCGGTGAATCAACCTATCAGCGAAGAAGCGAACGAGGACTTTCGTCTTGAACCTCCACCGACATCGGAATTAGAATCAGAAACCACCTTTGACATTCCGATCGTCATGAACGAAAGGGTGGAGTATTTCATCTTGTACTTTCAGACGACCCTGCGAGATAAATTCATGAACTGGCTGGCGCGATCCGCAAAATACATTCCCATGATGAAGGCCCTCCTGAGAGAAAATGGTCTTCCCGAGGACCTCGTCTATATGGCACTCATCGAAAGCGGTTACAACCCTCACGCCTTCTCCCGGAGCAAAGCCTGTGGCCCGTGGCAGTTCATCTCCAGCACTGGCAAGAAATATGGCCTTCTGGTCAACTGGTGGATCGACGAACGACGAGACCCTGAAAAATCGACCATCGCTGCTGCCAAATACCTCAATGACCTCTATGATATGTTCGAATGTTGGTACCTCGCCGCTGCAAGCTATAACGCCGGAGAAGGGAAGATCAGTAGGGCCATGAAACGTTACCGCACGGAAGACTTCTGGGAACTCACCAAACACCGGGACCTCAAACGAGAGACGAAGAACTATGTCCCCCAGATGATTGCCGCTGCCCTTGTGGCCAAGGATCCTGAGAAGTACGGGTTCACAGACATCGAGTATCAGGAAGTTCTCTGCTATGACAAAGTGACGGTTCCCGAGGTGACCGACCTTGGGCTCATTGCCAAGGCCTGTGAGATCTCGCTGGAAGAGATCAGGGATCTCAACCCCGAGCTTCTCAGGGAGTGCACGCCTCCTGGCATATCAGATTATGAGGTCAGGATCCCCTGCGGGAAGAAGGAGCTTTTTCAGAGTAACTTTGAAGACCTCAAGCCTCGTCACCGATTTCAGTTCAAGACCCATGTGGTGAAGAAGGGGGATACCTTTTCAAGAATTGCCAGAATCTACCGTGTCGCTCTCGAGCCTCTTCTCCAGATCAACAAACTCAAGAAAACCAGCCGCCTCTCTGTGGGAATGAATTTGCTGATTCCTGTCCCCATCAGCCAGCACGTCTCCATCCCTGCAGCCATGGAGAAAGCTCTCAACGGCACGAAGAAAAAATCGTAGATCTGCTTGAACCATTGAATCTTATCTGGCAGTTCTGGCTGTCTGGATGAGCGGCGGGGTCAACCTTAAGACATACGCGTCTTATTCTGATGATTGGGCAACCGGAGACGGAGTGTGCTTAACTCACAAATGCACGTATGCAAGCCTGACCCTGTCCCCTGTCCTCTGGACAGGTCTTTTGGACAGGGCCTCGGCTTTATGGAAATTCCGTCTATTCGGTTGGTGGGAGGGTACCCCAATAAGCTCTGAAGTACTGCCGGGTCTTCGAAATCTGCTCCGCGTTCAAGAGCCCCGCTCCTTTTACGGACTCCATGATCTCGGCGTACAGCTTGTCCAGACCCTCCCTGTCCCGGTTATATCCAGTAAAGGCAAACTCAAGAAGCGTCTTGTCCGTGGGTGGGAAGAACCACACTGCCAAGGTTCCTTCTTTGAGTTTTGGCGCAGAAGGGCTCTTGATCTCGATCTCAGCACTATACATGGTGGCCACCCCGGGGATCTCAATTGTGGCATCCTTTAGATAAGGCTGAATCTGGCCGAAGAGTGCTGGGCATTTCTTCTCCATGAAGGCCCAAAGCCCAGGCACCGTGAACGCGGGAGGAGTCGTGGCAAATTCTTCGGGTTTGAATTTGATGTCTGAAGAGATAGAGTAACCAGGCTTTGCAAAGTAATCCATCTCGTATTTTTTCGCACCGCAATCCTCCAAATCGATCAGGCTCTCCGGTGCTGCCGCTCGCGACTTGATCGTAATCTGCCCCTGCCGCACCCGGACGATGAGGTAAGTCTTATCCAGGGCATAGTCCCGGGAATCAACATAAACCCCCGGCCTGGGTTTGCCCAAGCGTCCGATTTCAGCGATCGATTTCAGCGGATCGATGACCTTGGATTGCACGATCTTTTCCATTTCCTTTTCCTGAACCTCCGGTACTTGAAGCATGAAATGGTACTCGATCGTCTGGTCCGGCTGGGCAAAATTGTCGCGGACACTCTTCGCCGGCGATTGCGCGAAAGTGGGGGTAGGTGAAAGAGCCCACGCGGTTGCGATCAAGACGAGCAATGGGAAAACGACTAACACTTTGGGTTTGGCTAACATGTGAATTCTCCTTTCCTTGATGAAGGTGCAGTAAAAGTGTCATGTTTGGATGATTCCACAATTACGATCGGTGGTGATTAGATTTGTCTACCTTTTCTAAGCCGAATCAAACCTGTTTTAATCAGTGGATAGAACAATGACAGCATCGCCGACAACAAAACAAAGAAGGCAAGTTTATCGGTGAAGAATACGCTGTACCCTCCCATGATGAGACCACGCCTGAAATTATATTCGATCAATTTCCCCAGCACGATGCCCAGAACCACCGGCGCCGCGGGATATCCGTACCGTTTAAAAATCCATCCTAGAAAACCAAATCCGATGCAGGATCCCACGTCGAAGAGTGAACTGTTCACCGAGTAGGTGCCAATCAGCGCAACCACCAGGATGAGAGGAAACAACACCGCATCCGACACGCAGACCATCTTGACGAAGATCTTATTCCCATACAGGCCAATGAGAAAGACGAGTACATTGGCTACCAAGAGGGAAGTGAAGATCCCGTAGACGATAGCAGGATGATCTTTGAAAAGAAGGGGACCCGGGACGATGTCATGAAGCATGAATGCGCCGATCAGGACGGCGTCCGTAGCGCTTCCAGGAATGCCTAAGGCCAGCAGAGGGATCAAAGCCCCTCCTACCGAAGCGCTGTCTCCCGTTTCGGGTGCAGCAAGGCCTTCCAGAGAGCCTTTGCCGAACTTCTCAGGTTCCTTGCTTGTCCGCTTGGCCGTATCGTAGCAGATGAACGACGCGATGGTGCCCCCAGCCCCCGGGAAGATTCCGATGATCGTGCCAATGACAGAGGACTGTAATATCACCCTCTTCAGGCTCCAGAGGTCCTTGAAAGAGGGGAGCATGTTGTCGATCTTATCCATTTTTCTGTCTAACCCTGTCCACTCCGAAAACTGCTCAAACACCGCGCTCACGGCAAAGAGGCCCATCAAAGCCGGGATCAAAGCGAAACCGTCGTAGAGCAGGTCAGAACCGAAGGTAAATCGGTAAATGCCGGAGATGGGGTCAAGACCAATGGTTTCAATCAGGAGGCCGACCAAGACAGCAATGATGGCCTTTATCACATTCCCGCCGCCCAACGAGGCTACGGTAGCCAAACCGAATATGGCTACTCCGAAGTAAGCCGCAGGAGAGAACTTCAGGGCAACCCGGGCAAGAGGCACGCAGAACAAAATGAGAACGATAGCGGCAAAAATCCCGCCGATACAGGAACCCACGAGAGAAATGCCCAGAGCTAGCCCTGCCTTTCCTTGCTGGGTGAGGGGGTATCCGTCAAAGCATGTTGCTGCGGTTGAAGGCGTCCCCGGTGTATTGATCAGCACGGCGGTGATCGCGCCGCCGTAGTTCGCCGCCTGGTAGATAGAAACAAGCAGGATCAAGGCCAACCTTGGGTCCATGTTGTAGCTGAAGGGGACCAACAGGGCCACAGCAGTGGAAGGGGATATTCCAGGCATAGCCCCACCCAGAATCCCTAATACGACCCCAACCGCCATCGCAAGTATCGTTTGCCAATCTAACAGGGCGATGAAAGCTGTCCCTAAATTGCCAAGTAGTTCCATGATTCCTCCACGGATCCTCTTTGTCTTTCTCCGATTGGCAAGATGGGATCACTGACTGCCAATCGCCACGTACGCTTTCTCGGTGGATCAGAATAGGTTTTCAAAGAAACCTATAAAATAAATCTTCAAAAATGCCTAAAGGAAGCTGGATATAAAGAAGCTTATAGAACACCAGGTACGAGCAAACACACCAGCCCACTGCGATCATATAGATGAGGATCTTCTTACGATAGGAGAGTAGATGCAACATCACAACGATGAAAATGAAGGTACTCAAGAAGTAGCCGATGTACGGCATGACCAAGAAGTAACCGATGAGCATCGCCATCGTCAGGGCCAATAGGCTAGGCCGTTCGATCTTGGGAGCCGCCTTGTCCCTTCCGCCAAGGGCCTGCCATAGAACGATCCCCGACAGGATCAGGGTCAAATATATCCATAGTCTAGGAATGAGCGCAGGCCCTGCCTCTTCAACACGAAACCCGAACGTGATGACCAGAAATACCAAGGACATGACGATCAGACAACAGGGGAGGAGGATGTTGCCCAGATATTGTCTCCTCCCTGAAAAACGGACCCATATCCCGATACCCAACAGAACGATCAACACGCCTATTTCGAAGGCAAGCAGCATGGATACCTCCCATCTTCGAAACATTGGAGAGAGCCTACGGATGGCATTCCTGCTCCCTCCGTCTGAATTGTAAACATGGATGAATCCGTACCGTTTTCACCACGAGCCCCCCTCTGCCAGAGGGGGGGGTGGGGTGTCTCAGTCCATGGGCTTACTTGGGGGCAGCTAGCTCTTTCAAAACTTCTTCGAAATCTTTGAAGTCTTGTTGAACGAGTCCTTTGAACTTGTCATCCGTATAGAAGATCGCGTCGGCCCCTTCATCTTCGATGTATTTTTGCCACTGGGGGTCGCTGCTCACCTTCGCGATTAAATCTTGATAAAACTTACGGGCCTCTTCCGGAATCCCCTTTTTGATCGCATACCCGCGCCACATGATCTCTTCATCCAGGCCTTTAATTCCAAGCTCCTTAAACGTCGGGATATTAGCCCAAGCACCGCCCAGCCGTTTGGGAGCTGAGATGACCACATTCTCGAGGTCCGGCTTCCCGGCCACATCTCCCGGATTTCCCACGTAGACAGCTCCATGCCCTCCCATCAGGGCAACCATGGCCTCATCACCGCTTTCAAAGGGGACCCATTTGGCCTGAATCCCCAGAGCTCGCCACGTTTTCCTGGCCATGATGTGATCGTTTCCGCCTGTCGCTGGCCCAAGCCAGATCTGAGCGCCCTTTTTCGCCTTGGCGTCTGCGACAATTTGATCGAGCGTGCGAAGCGGGGAATTCTTATTGACGATGAGGCTCTCCGGATCAGAAACCATCATGGCGAGCCAATCTAGGTCATCGATCTTTATTTTGGCATCCGCTTCAGCAAACTTCGCAATATTCGACTTGGTCACGTAGGCCAGGTTATAGCCATCTGCTTTTCCAGAGATAATCTGCGTCAGCGCCGTAAGGCCCCCTGCTCCGGGTTTGTTAATTACAACGAACTGGGCATTCACATATTTGGCTGCGATTTTCTCAAATCTTCTCACGAAGACATCCCCTGCCCCGCCCGGTTTCAGATAAACAATCACATTGATTGGACGTTCAGGAAATGCGGCCTGTGCCACGCCAAACAAAGCGATCCATGACATTGCAATGACTAACAAAATGATGATCTTTTTCATTTCACATGTCCCCTTTCTTTCAAAATATCCCCCGTAGACGGGGTGTTAGTTTCTTCCGGATTGACTGATTACTTGTCACCTCCTCTCTGAGTCATCTGTGTCCTTAGATAGGCCTGAATTCGCTTTCCCGTATCCTTATTTCTTTTATCATTCTTTCTTTCGAAAATCCATCTTGAATAAGAGTTGACAGTAGCGGCGGCCTTTGGTTCCGCCTGATTGCAAACGATGGAGGTCCGATCCGGTCTACTCCATGCCGACAACGCGTTTGGCCGCCTTCAGATAGTTGGTGTTGGGCATGGCAGCGATGCCCAAGGCCTCAATGACCTGGCGCATGCCCGCATAATTCTCACTTTCGCAACAGGCGGACTCTACTAAGGCTCCGTTGAACCAGACTTGAGCGTACTCGCAGATGATGCCCCCGACGGTGAAACCGTAACGCATCTTTTCAACGGCCACCGGCACCAGGTCCGGATGCTTTCGGGCCATGGCGATGAATTCCTCGAGGGTGTAGGTCTCCTTGTCCAGGCGTATGTCTACCTTGAGGTGCGACAGGATCGTAGCCAGCTCCTCCCTTTTCACAGGGAACTGAAACTTACCTCGGGGCTGGAAGATCTCGTATCCTTCCGGCGTTTGACCCACCTTGGTCTTGATGTCGAGCAGGCCCTCCCGAACCTTCACATTCGCTTCACTGGTGCGCACGGAAAGGAAATAGGTTTCCGGCGGCATCTTACGCGCTTTTTCCAGGACGGCCTTCGCCTCCCACATCTTTTGTTTTACAATGTCGATCACCCCCTGGCCGAAAACTCGAAACTCTGCACGGGGTGTGATTTTTGCGGCCTCCTCAGCGGAAGTCGCCACGTTCTTGGAGTAGGACTCTGGCATCGTCAGTCTCCTTTCAGAGGATGCGACCCACGGGGGTCGCGGATCACCACTTGCTGTAAGGATGCTTGATTAAGTTGGCATTGAAGTAGCGGGGATCACCGGTGACTTCGTCGCCTATCCAATCCGGCTTCTTGAAGGCTTGGTCCTCGCTCTTCAACTCCACCTCGGCCACAATGAGCCCGGCATTCTCACCGAAAAACTCGTCGATCTCCCAGGTGAGCCCACCGAAGCCGACCTTATAGCGTTTCTTCTCGATGAGGGGCCGCTCTGCCAGGGCATCGAGCATTGCGTTGCAGTCCGCCATCGGGATCTCGTACTCATATTCCGTACGGGTTGCCCCCACGGTGAGGCCCTTGATCGTCAGAAAAGCCTTGTCGCGGACCGTTCGGATCCGAACGGTCCGCTCCTTGACGCTGTTGAGATATCCCTGCCGGTAGGTTGTCCCTTTGGCCAGGGCTCTCCAGGAATCTCCTTTTACCAAAAATTTACGTTCGATTTCCTGAGCCATAACGGTGGGTCCTCCTCTCCCGTTGCATACGATTCCTTGCTTCGGTCCTTTACAAATTAGAGAAATTTTGCTATAAAGTCAAATAATAACCTTTAATTAAATTGATAAGGGAAATTTATGAACATCGACCAGATGAGGGCCTTTCACAAAGTGGCGTCGACCGGCAGCTTCACGCGGGCGGCACGAGAGCTTTTCGTCACCCAGCCTGCCGTCAGCCAGGAGATCAAGGCCCTCGAAGCCTCTCTGGGAATTAAGCTCTTCGACCGATCCGGAAAGAACGTTCGGATGACGGCGGACGGTGAGGTTCTATTCTCCTATGCCCATCGGCTTTTTGCCCTCCATGAAGAGATGGAATCCCTCTTTGGGCGATCAAAGAGCCTTCAGCATGGGCAGATTAAGCTTGGATCTACGGCCCTGATGGGAACCTACTTTTTGCCAAAGATCATCGGGCGGTTCAACCGGAGATACCCGGGAATAGAAATTGATCTGCAGATGGGGAATTCCGATCAGGTCATTCACCTGGTTCTCGAGGGCCTTGTGGACCTGGGTTTCTCCGGGATGACAACGAACCACGCGAGATTGGAATCGATTCTCATTCACCAGGAAAAGCTGATCATGGTAGCCTCTCCCCGGCATCCTCTCTCCGCCAAAAAGATTTCCTTGGACGATATCTCTGAAACTCCTTTCATCTGGCGAGAAAAAGGAACCCAAACGAGAAAGCTGATCGAAAAATGGTTTCTTAGGCAGCTTCGCGGTCATTATCCCCGGAAATCGATCGAGCTCCAGAACATGGAGGCGGCCAAACGAATGGTGGAAGAGGGGTATGGAATTACGGTTGTCCCGGAGGCAGCGGTCAGACGCGAGATTACCGCGGGATGGTTGAAGCCCTTGCAGGTCGAGGAACTAAACGTTCTCAATTCCTACTTCCTCGTTTTCTTGAAAACAAGAAAACTCACCAGTGCAGCCGAAGCCTTTCGGAAAATGCTTTCGAAAATCCACCTTTTCTCTCTTAGTGAGAACCTAAGAAAAACAATTCAGCGGCAGACCTCAAGAGGCCGGTAATCATCTCGTCTCTGGGTTGGAAAGAAGAGGGAATGAAGGTTCCCAAACAACTTGAGGTTGTCAATTCTCAAGTCTCGCCGACGCCCAACTGTAGTCCCCTTCCCCCAATAAGAACCTTGCCTTGTCGTTTCTTATGAGTGCCCTTATAATAAAAAAGTGGAGCCTCACGGGCTAAAGCCCCGCCTCCACATGCTTCATGGGGCGGAACCCTCAGAAGCATACCCCACTACGCTCTTTGAGAGCTTCGAAGGGTACCCTCTCCATATTCATCCACGGTCTGAGAGACCGGGGCTTTCTGCGTAGGAGGGTAATGGAACTCGAATTCTTAAAAACGTTGTTTATCATCTTTGGAGTTTCTGCGTCCGTTGTCTTTGTCCTTCATAAAGTACGGGTACCTTCCATCGTTGGCTTCCTGATCGCCGGGGTTTTCCTCGGTCCCCATGGATTTGGATTTATCCCGGATATTCGTGAGGTGGAACTCGTTGCAGAGGTCGGAGTCATTCTCCTCCTCTTTACCATTGGCCTCGAAGTCTCTCTAAAGAACCTTAAAAGAACTCGTACCGCTGTGCTGGGAGGAGGTTTTTTACAAGTCCTTCTCACCTCCCTTATGACATCAGCGATTGCCTACCTATTTCTTCGCAAATGGAATACCTCACTTTTTGCAGGTTTTCTCGTGAGCCTGAGTAGCACAGCCATAGTCATGAAAATGCTTCTTGACCGGGCCGAAGTTGATTCCCCCCATGGAAGGCTTTCGCTGGGAATTTTGATTTTTCAGGACCTGTGCGTCGTCCCTTTGATGCTTCTCGTACCCATCCTGGGTGGCGATCAGGGAGACTTCTTAGTACTCTCCTTGACCTTGCTCAAGTCAGCTGCCATCCTCTTCGCCGTCTTTTTTGGTGCGCGATGGCTGGTGCCCAATATCCTTCACCAAATCGTCCACACCCGGAGCCGTGAGCTCTTCGTCATCACAATCATCTTGCTCTGCCTGGGGACAGCCCTTCTCACCTCAAAGCTCGGACTCTCCCTGGCCCTTGGTGCCTTTCTTGCGGGGTTGATCATCTCCGAATCTGAGTATGCCTTTCAGGCGATCTCCGATATCTTGCCCTTCAAGGAAAGTTTTAGCGGCCTCTTCTTCGTCTCTGTGGGGATGTTGATGGATTTAGGGTTTCTTGGCCAAAACCTATGGGTCATCCTATCGGTCGTCGTTCTCATCGTCATTCTAAAGACATCCACTGCTTTCTTCTCAGTCCATCTATTGGGCCATCCCAGCAGGGTTTCTCTCCAGACCGGCCTCCACTTGGCACAGATCGGCGAATTCTCCTTTGTCCTTGCGACGGCCGGTAAGTTGGCTGGGCTGATCACCGAGAGTGCTTATCAGCTCTTCCTGTCCGCTTCCGTTTTAACGATGCTGTTGACTCCTCCCATCATCCAGGCCTCTCCCAGGATCTCAAGTTGGGTGGGTTCAAAAAGAATTCTAACAAGATTGGATCGAATGCGAAGGAGGGCAGCAAAGGAGGGCCTACCTTCAAGAAGAGAAGGACATGTCGTCATTGTTGGTTTTGGTTTGAATGGGCGGAACCTCGCAGGGGTTTTAAGAGAGACGTCGATTCCTTACGTCGTCCTTGAATTAAACCATGAGACCGTTCTCCAAATGAAAAAGAGAGGGGAACCGATTTTTTATGGGGATGGGACAAGTCCCGAGATCCTGCACAAATTGGGGATTCATGCAGCTCGATTGCTGGTGGTTGTCATCTCCGATGCTGCTTCAACACGAAGGATTGTGCAAACGGCCAGGAAGATGAACTCCAGACTTTATATCATCGCCAGAACCCGATACACGGAGGAGGTGGAAGACTTGATTACGTTGGGGGCGAATGAAGTGATCCCAGAAGAATTTGAGACGTCGATCGAGATATTTGCCAGAGTGCTCCATCGCTATCAAATGCCAAGAAGCCTCATTTTGGATCAGATCGAGAAGATCAGGAGCGGAAGTTACGAAACCCTGAGGAGGGTGGATCTCCCGATCAAAAGTATGACCGAAAAATGTGAGATCATGTCCGACTTCGACATCGAAACGTATTTGATCGATGAACATACCCATGCACTTGGCCGTTCTCTTAAGGACTTAAGGATACATTCAGAAATAGATGCTACGGTGATTGCCGTAAGACGAGGGGAGGAAGTCATCGCGCATCCGGACCCGGAATTCATCTTCAGACCCGGAGATGTCATCTACCTCATTGGGAAGAGGGAAAGGGTCTGTAAAGCCTTTGATCTGTTAGATACGCCGCCAGAATAAAAAAGGGGTAACCAGATCTGGCTAACTCCTGTAAACGTCCACGGCCTTGGCGGCCGGAATCAAAAAGCTAATCGGGGTCTGGATGAAAAGACAGTTGCTCAATCTTCAATCTCCGACCACACTGGAATTCCCGCGATAAAGATGCTTGCTCCTATTGACCCTTCTATCTTTTATTCTCCTAATGCGGAGCGGCGAAAGCTGACGAGCTGATGACCTTGCTTCCTGGCACAAGCAATGCTAAAAAGGGGAAATGGATGATGAGCGGATCGGTTTTACCCTTGACGGTGCATTCCGGCATAGGAGACACTGATCCTGATTAGCCTCGGCCCTTCGGAAAAAAGATGCGAAAGAGTCCCATCAAAAACGAGACAAAGCAAAACGAACACATTCGTCCGATCAATCCTCGGGATCGATCCCGAATCAAGGAGATGGTGATTTCCTCCGGACAATTCAACCAGGAGGAGATAGAAACTGCGCTGGAACTGGTTGACGAGGCCTTAGAAATAGGAGAGGAAAGCGGATACCTTATTGTCGTACTCGAAGTCGGGAAGGGACATCCGGGAGTGAAGGGATATGCTTGCTACGGTCCGACGCCACTCACCCAGGGAGTGTACGATCTGTATTGGATTGTCACGGACCCGGTCGCCCAGGGCAAGGGGTTCGGACGGCACCTGCTCGAGTATGTCGAGAAAGACATCGTCAAGCGAGGAGGACGCATGCTCCTCATTGAGACCTCATCACAGGAATCTTACGGTGCGACCATCCGTTTCTACAAGAGAAATGGGTACAAACGGGTGGCGCGCATTAAGGATTTTTACCGAATCGGAGATGATAAGCTCATGTTCTTGAAAGGACTGCCTTGACTACGGGTGAATCACTTTCTGTCCTAGAATGGCCAGGACCCAGCTGTCCTCATAAGCATTGTCCGAAGCCTCTATCCATATCCGGCTCCGATTTTTCAAGAACAGGCATCCGGGAGGTACCATGTCTCTGATAGGATGGGAGGCTCTGCTAAAGACCTGCTCGTTCAGAGGAGAAGGGCAATATCCGATTGCGGCCTATTCCGAGTTCATGCCACCGGTCCGTGTAGGGTGCAGACCCTACGGTGGCAAGGGAGATGGCTTTTTCCGCAAAGAAAACCCGATGGGCTTTCCGGTGACGGAGTTCGAAGAGGCTCTCGAGCTGCGCCCCGGCTTGCAACAGATTGCTAACCAGGTACTGGGCGCATTGCTTCATCTGGCCCGCGGAGAATCTGCCGAAGGCCTTGCCAAAAACAAATTGGTCAACAACCCCTACTGGCCCCCAGAACTGGCCAAACAGGCAGGAACGCTAGCGCATGAACGTTTCGTTGTCATCCTACCTCTTGCTTTATCACGTACCCAAGACGACAAGGGGAGAAGGCGCTGGACCCTTTTCGGTGGAAGTGAACAAGGACCTTCTCGACCTTTCTGGAAAAGCTTCTTCACATCTCCCGGCAAAGAGATCCCACCCGAAACAGTCATGGGTTCTATAGCGACCTTCCTCGGCCAAGTCTATGGCGGACCTTCTGAGAAATGGGCTGATCTCCATCGAGTTGGCTTTCGCATTTTCGCCGAGGATGGAGACCCACACAAAACCCTGCGACCTACCTGGACGTCATCCTTAATTTGGACCCAAGGGGTGCCCCTCCAGGGGGTGAAATACCTCCTGAACTTCGAACCTTTCGGAAACCTTCCAGAAACGGTGAAGAAGGCCTACTTGTCTGGGGAACTCCACTTGATCCCCTTCCCGGGCAGCCTCTGTTTTTGGGGTATCCCAGGTTATGTGCAAATGCAGCGCGAATTATTGACGGCCAATCAGATTCCTCT
>Ga0315282_10002327_pt1 | contig 35194 bp, 35 predicted proteins | sample YL17G07_20_MG_FD_203693 | JGI IMG/M metagenome (GOLD analysis project Ga0315282, IMG submission 203693) | Sediment microbial communities from Yellowstone Lake, YNP, Wyoming, USA - YL17G07_20 | ecosystem: Environmental > Aquatic > Freshwater > Lake > Sediment | place: USA: Wyoming | collected...
AGGTGACAATTCACGTTTAGAACCAACGAGATTCCGGATGAATGATTTCTACGCAATAAATCCGCAAAACATCCTCAGATAGCCTAAAGGACATGGTGCGGGGGGTGGGATTCGCGCACCAGTTTACCAGTAAAAAGCCGCGCTAGAACGACCTTGATTGCTGTGTCTTCTGCCTTCAAACTTCTTCATTTAAAAAGTGGTTGGTGCATACTGCGAATCGCTTCAGCGAGCAGATTCCATGTTTCTTCTTCTCTTTCTCCTTACTGCATCAATTATCGCTATGGTGATGAGAAGGCCTGCTAGAATCGCTATTTCGACAGGTGCTTTCTCGTCCAGACTGATCGTTGCTCTCGCAAGGATTTCTGCATGGGCACCTCCAGCTGTGTATATTGCTTCGACCTCCACCTCGCGTGCTTTCCCAGGTACATACATGACCCATGCACTCCCAGTCGTGTCTGTGTTGGCTGAACCTATGATCTTTCGTGATCCATCTATTGTAACGTAGAAAATGAGAGGAACACCAGCGATCGGTTTCCCAGTTTCGTTTCTCAACGTAGCTGTGATGTTGACAACCGTCCCTACAATAGCCTTCTGGGGAGCAGTCAGCGTCAGAACTATGCGTAACGGACGTAACAGCCATTCCTTTATCTTCGCTGATGAGACACCGACCTGGACGAACATAGATCTGATCTGCCCGAGGTCCATCTCCAACACATAGTACCTGTCGAAAACACAGTTGATGGGCAGTACTCGTATTCGCAATACCTGGACATCTAAGGCCCGCCCATTAGATGTCAACCCTAACTGCACTTGTCTGTCGTATGCCTTCCAAACACCCAAGATAGGGTCATAGTATATTGCGTGACCATGGCCTGTGTACCTTGCATACTTAGGGGCCCTACCTATAGAGTTGCAGGATATGCCTACGCTTTTGAGCCATGCATCCACAAAAGCAGTCTCAGCAACGCAACACCCAACGCCAGGCAGTCCCTTCTTGAAACGCTGGTAGTACAGCCAATCGGTATTCTGAACCTCGCCAAATTCCACATCGACGCCATCAACATTGCTGATCGTATCTGATGTCCCATCCATCTTGACATAGTGATACTCCCAATTCACCTGGCCCTTGGAGAAGTAGAGATAGTCCTCTATCACGCCTACAATAGAGTCAATGTTGCAACTCTTGCACCAACCTAGTCTTTCTGCATCAGCAGCCATATCTCTCAAAGTGTTCGGGCCTATTGTGTCCCACAGATATGCGTCGATAGTCATCTTCTTGCGCACAAATGCTTGAAGCGGGTAAGGGCCTCCACCATATGCTGCCTTCCCACTCCGACACATCGTTGTTGTTCCTCTCCAAGCCCAATGGAGAGCGGCATCAAGAGGCAGATGTGAAAGTGGTATCATGCCCCTGTCCTTTTGCCACGTCATAACATTTCTACTAAACCGCAGCATGTTTGAGCCGTCACGTCTGACCTGACTTCGAACCTGATCATCGCCCACCACTCTGAAAACGCCATCCACTATCGCAATTGACAAGGCGATAACATCGTCCCTTTCGAATCCAATGTCTTCTGCCAGATGATATAGCCCCCACACCTGAACATTCCACGAAGGAACAGCATGTGCGAAGTCTTTCTGATTTGGAGTACCGCACTTGACCATAAGGTCAAAAGCATCTTTGATTTCTTGGTTCGTGGCATTCAGCGCCAGATCGATGATCTTGGCGACAGCTGTCGCGTTGGTTAGTTCGGGCAACTTCGCCAGCTCCCTTGCCAATGAAATGTATGGCTCGATACCTTTTGATTCAAGGAGAGAAAGGTAGTATGGAATGGATTCGCTTCTGATAGACATAATCTTAGTTGTGAGCTCTGCTCTCGCTAGCATCGTGGTTGCTACAGCAGTTGTAGGTGCTATGGATGCCGCTGGAGTAGTGGATATTTGCGGTCCAAGTGACTGGCCAAACGTTACGCTGGAACTTACTCCTGCTATTATCGTAAAAGCAATGACTACTGAGGCGAAAAGCTTCGCTCGTCGACAGCCCAAGCCAGCATCAAGAGTTCTCTCTCCATTGAAGATGGCAATAAGGCTGACTATCTCATATTGAAATCGGTGTGACATCAATAGAATCATGCTGAGAAAATGAGGAAACCATACAGAAAACGTGTGTCTTTTCCGTCGTAGAAATCAGACTCAGCATCATGTTTCTCCTATGATATCACGATTTCTCATGTTTTTCAGAACGCGCTCATCCTCTTGCCAGGTCTAGAGATCAGTGTATCCAATTCCTCTTCAAGCGATATGAAAGGTAGCGAGTCTATGGGCTTGTATATCGGCTTCTCAAAGCCGTAACTCTTCATCCTGACAAAAAGTCGATATGCATCGCAAGCAAGAAGCTTCGTGCCTTTAGCCCATCCGCTGTCCGCGATAAATGCCTTCGCTGATTCCGCATCAACAATGCTTGCCCTCTTTGATAGTACTCATATGATCTTCACTGTTAGTTGAGCAAGGACGCTCCATCTTTCAAGTTGGAGAGGAATTGCGTCAGGAATCATGTCTGGAAGTTGCGGATTGTCCAGAGGACCCCGCGGGCTTCAGCCCGCGGTAGTTCAGATAACGTTTGACAGTACTCTCTGTATCCTTCCTTCTATAGCCAAAAAGCGAATTCAACGGCCGCTTTTTTCGCGGGTGCATCCTATCAAACTGGTAGATCTTTCCTCGTTGAAAGAGATCTTCGCAGAGGTGACTTCACTATGCAATGAACGCATTCCGATGACATCCAGTTTCAGTCAACCGATCATAGTTCCATTCAGAAACGCGATCTTGCTCTCCATTGCAGTCTCATATGCTGTGACTATTGGAGCTACGAAAGTCTTCTACGGAGCTCAGGGTTCAGATGAACCATTCTATCCTGACTGCAGAAAAGAATTCTACAAATCTTTCGAAGCAACTGCGAAACTGGGAACAGGTCAGGGCATAGTCATAGACGCCCCTTTCAGCAACGTTCCAAAGTCAGCAATAATCAAATCAGGATCAGAACTCGGCGTCCCTTTTGACCTTACATGGTCCTGCTACCTAAATGGACCGAAGCACTGCGGCAAATGTGAATCATGTATAAATCGTAAGAAAGCATTCAGAGAGGCCGGAGTCAAAGATCCAACAGAATATCTCGAATGACAACAGAGATACTGCTGAATCAATCACTTCGCAGGCATGGGCCTAAGCTAGGTGTCAATAGTCGATGATAGCCGCTTCTAGGGTTGTGAATATGTAGGACGCCAGGCAGCAACGAACGGATCCCCTACATCGGCCAGGTGAAAAACAGAATAGCCTACAGGTAGCCTGGGAATCAGTGCAGATATCTCGCTCCCAAGCATTCTTCCGATTGCTCTTAGATCCCCCTCGTATTTCGTTCTAAATAGAATGCTAATGTTCATAGCAGATCTCATTGCTGGATCGAAGTCGCTGATCTTTTGTGATACCAGCATAACGCCCACTCCTTTCTTCCTGAGAAGCCTGACTGCACTGTCTAGGAATCGCATTGCATCCTTGGGCAGATCTTTTGAGGTCCAAAGGTGTGCCTCCTCAACAACAATCAGTAACCTGAGATTCTCAGAGTCTTCTTGGAATTGAAAGTATTCGAGAAGTTGGTCAAGCATGCGGGCAACTTTGTCGACCCTTTCCCCACTATCGTAGGTATCTGAAAGGTCAACTATTGTAACGCCTGAGTTAGTTGCTAACTGATCCAATTGAGGTGCGGAGTGAACTATCTGTCCCTTGAATCCTTTTGGGCTTCGCCTCATACCGAACTCAGCGTAACGATCAAGCATCCCCTCATCTGTGTTCTTCTCCAGCAGGCGTTGCCATTGTTTGGTGTAGTCAAAGACTAGAACAGGTATCTTCTCCTCCAGAAGCTCCTCGACAATGACTTTTGCTGCAACGGTTTTTCCTGCCCCGCTAGCTCCCGACACAAGAATTCCTTTCTGAGCGTGCTTTCTCAGCGGTAAGTAGAAGAATTCACCCAGCTTCCAATCGTCCAGAGGTACTCGGCCAAGCATGCTACCTTCCTTCGGCAGTTTGACACGCCATTTTGGCAGCTCAATGTGACCTGCGTACTCGCCTTCTTCTAAGGGATTATGACGATTATGCATATGCAGGATGGTATGCGCGCTCTTGAGGCTGTAGAGAAACGTCTTTCCCTCTTTCCTAGCGGTGACGATTCCTGTCTGGATCAAGGGGTTGATGAATTTGGATAAGTTTCGTACGTCTATCTCTAGAAGGGATGCCAGCTGACCCGAGGTCGCACTGCCTAGCACCTTGAGGTACTTGAGAGCTTGGTCTTTCTTTGTTCCCGAAGTCAGAGCTAGTGGCTCACCTACATCCTCATCCTCCTCCGGTGGGTGCTTGCTTACCAAGGCGTAATTCAACACGAATAACATCACAAAGAACCCTGTCAGGAGAATGTCCGCTAAGGCCGACCCTGTAATTGACCCTTGATCCCAAAAAACGTATGCCAGATAGGCAAGGGCTATGCATGTTGCTTCAATGGCAAAGGCTATCGCTGTTTTCTTGAGGTTTCGAGCTACTCCCACTGACTCACCCAGGTATAGGTACTCCTCTTCTTCTGCCGAGTAAACCGCCGAATATTAGGAGCGTGAGTATGATGAATATGATCAGTAAGACGATCGAGAATGACATATTGAATACGGCTGAGAAGGCATCGATCTGAACATTTAGAGAGGATGAGCCCTTGTGTATCAGCGTCAGAAAAATTGCCATCCATATCAGGAAAGCGGCAAAGCCTCTGAATCGCTTCCAGAACACAGCCACGAAAATGGCGGACAGCGCAGCCATCCAGAGTATAATCAAGAGATTGTAGAAGGGCGCGAAGTAAGGTATCGCTGAATCAGTTGGAGGCTCACCCAACAGGATCTTGATGAACTCCAGAGTAGCTGACAGTATGTCAGACATAATGATATTTGGAGTCTCATCGGCTTAAAATCGATGGATTCTCTTGATCTGCATAATGCTACTGCTTCGGCTTTCTGAGAATCAGGAGATACTCGTGGTTATGGTGGTAGACGTTGTGGGCTATGCTGAACCATTTGGCGAAAGCCTCCTTATGCACAATTGGCGTGTCTCGACCTGAAACAGATGAAGAGTAGCCCACGTAATCTGCCAGGAAAGCCAGCACGACTTCATCGACAAACTCGAATCCAGTTCTTAGAGCAGTTTCATGGGCTATGTGGTGGAGAGGCAGGCGCTTGCCTGCATACGGCCCAATCTGGAAACAACAGAATCGATCCGGTTTGAGAACCCTGAGCATTTCCCGGAAGCTATCTTGAAGGAAGCGGGTATACTCTTTGACATCGCTGTAGGTACCCTTCTCTCCGTAATTCATCATATCCAGATAGGGCGGATGAGCGATAATCAGGTCGACAGAGGAATCCTGTATGAAAGAAAGATCCCTTGAATCGCCGGTGGCAAACCTCTGCTTTTCTAACCATTCAGTTACTGTCGTATCCTTCTGACGCACGGTATTGAACCGTTTCTCCTTAGCCGTCTCTGCTTCAGGATTGATGTCTACACCGATGCCGAGTCGCCTTAGCATTGCACAAGCGACAAGGGTTGTACCGCTTCCTGCGAACGGGTCTAGGACAATCTCCCCCTCTTTCGTATACCTCAGAATGCAGTTGATGGGCACTATCAATGGAAAGCATCCGCGGTAAATCGTTCCGTTGACTCCGAAGAAAGGATCGTGTCTTCTGGTGATGAGCCAGACCGAATAGGACTGCAGATAGTATTGCTGGCTGTATTCTTTCCATTTTGCAGGATCCAAATCGTTGATTGTTGCATTAGGATTGGTTCGAAGTTCCCGCGTGACTGCTTTGGCTCGTATAGGTGATGTGGCTTTCATTCTACGAATGAGCATCTCAGTCTCGCGAGTTGTAAGTTTCTCCTCTTCAACCGCTCTTGCGACTTCAACTTGGCTTTCCTTGCTTAGGGAAAGCATGTGGCGCGTGTGTCCTTCTGTAAGCGTGTTGCCACGTGTCAACATGGAGCGAAGGGCTGCGGAAGATCAAGCAGTCTCAGATGACGGTTGACCCAGGCCAGATCTTTACCGATCTTCATGGCTAGTTGCCTTTGGGTATATCCAAGATTGTCAATCGCATGCCTGAGCAGAGACGCAATCTCTAAGGGGTTGAAGTCTTCGCGCTGGAGATTCTCTGTCATCAACAACTCAAAAGTCTCAGAATCACTCAGCTCCTGTACTAAGGCTGGAATAGCTTTCAAGCCGATCTTTTTGGCGGCTAGAAATCGTCTGGTTCCAGCCACCACTTCGTAGCTACTGCCTATGGGTCTAAGGATTATGGGTTCAATGAGGCCGTGTTCGTCTATGGAAGATGCTAGTTCACGTAGACTCTTGTCGTCAATGGTCTTTCTTGCTGTGAATCTGCTGAGCTGAATTCTCTCAATAGGAACATACCTGAATTCCCTCTTGGATTCTTGTTTGTTGCCTTCAACCACATCTACACCTTTTTCGCTTCGAGCCTTCCGAACACAGCGCTATCCAACTGTCACAGCGCCAGCAATCATTGAGATGAACTGACATTGGACTGTTCGGCCTCAGTTATCACCAAAACGTAATTGGTTTTCAGAACAGAAATAGTTGAGCCTTCTTGACCATGCGCCTATTTATGCTCTGACAGACAATAATCAATAGTGAAGGTCACGCAGGAGATCCTGCAGCAGCAATCATCATTCGAGCAGTGCTGCAGTCAGTTTGATTGGTATGATTTCAAGATACTCAGCTCGTTCCTGACAAAGCTAGACTACCCGCTTGACACCACGACTCAGTCCTTGCACTCGATATGGAAACTGTTCAAGCAAAGAGGCATCCAGATCTCGAAGATGACAATAAGCAGACGGCTCAAGCGGTTCACTGTTCTTGGCCTATTGAGGAAGCTGGCGAAGACGAATCCGGCTTTCTACCAGATCGCTAAAGGCCAGGAGGAGCTAGTCAGGAAGATAGTCTACTTCAAACGCACAGAGGAATTCATGGAACTGTAGAAATCGTTAACAGAAATGATATGCATCCGTATGCTACTTCAGAAAGGCATACTACTACCTATACTTGCCTCAAAAATCACTATCACTACTATTCAGTCGTACCTGCACAACGCATTATCATATGTTGTCGCCCTTCTTGCTGAGGTATGGGCGATGGTAGGGCCCTTCACATTTCAGTCATCCATTTCGGTTGTTTTCGAGCGTCTGATACGCATTTCGAGTATTCTCTAGGATTTGTTACGCGCTTCGGTCATTTTCTCCTATTTATTCTTGCAAGATCAAATACTAGATATGAAGACTGGACCGAAACCCATTGGTCGGGTGCTGGTACCGAAGATCTTGCAGGTGTTGGAAGAAGCTGGCTGCGATCTCAGAACTTGGACGATAACCGCCAGAGTTCGACAACTATTGAATAGACCTCAGCTGAGATGGGAGACCGTTCACAAGTATCTTGAGCAGATGGTTCAAGAGCAGATGATATTCAGATACGAAGACCCATCTGGAATTGTGACTTACTCGAAGAGTCCGATTGTGAGAGACAAGGTATTGTTTTAGTGTACCTTCACATTATGTAGGCCCTGTCGACCACGCCACATTTGACGAATATGCTTTTCGAAGAATGACCACGACTACAGAAAACCAGCATTCAGCATTGCAGCATGACGTCATCGTAGTCTATTTGTTTTCAGCGCGTGCAGATGTTTTCAATTCCCTTTCCAAATGGAGAAGACCAGAATTCTGTCTATCTCGACCGCTATAATACGGCCCAGAAAGTGTACAACCGTCATCCGACAGAGTCAGCGTGGTGAATCCTCTGTGCATGTGCATTGTCTTGTCGGCATCAGGCCTTGGTTCGTTGAGATATTCGTAGCTCAGCACGGAGGCTCCTCGATCGTCCATGGTTATAGTAGCAGTCAGACTACAGGATTCTGAACTCTTGGTTCTGACAAGTACGTTAATCTCCGTCCAAGTCTGCTTTATGTCAGCTTTCGCAGGCAGACTCTTCGAGTGCTCGTTAAAAGAAGACCGTATGTATCCGCTCCATTTGCCGTTTAGGTCGGGAATTCTTGTAAGGTGGAGCTTGCGAATTATCGCCTTTCTCCACACCCATTTGTCGAAAGCAGTGTAAAACAACGTGAGGAACCCTCCTACAGACGGAGCATCGAACCACCATGGAATCACGAGCTCCACGTAGCTCAGTATCGAATGAAGTATCCATGCTGCCAGTATACTCATGCATGCTAAACCAAGCAGGACGTTCTTCCTTTCATTTGTGTCCGTGGCGTACGGATACGATCTCATTGCCAGTTGTTCCATAGATTGATCAACTTCGCCAGGAGATGCTTGGCTGAATCAATTGACCACTGTTCTGGCGTGTCTCCAAAAAGAGATTGTTGTTTGTTTTGGCACAACAGCTCAGATAACTCTGCATTCTGAAGCCAGTTCACGACTTTGCAGAAGGTGTTCTGAAAGTTGATTTCAAACGCATTGTCTGGTACATTGTATGTCAGACATTCAAGAAAGTATGAAGGTGCAATGGTTTCTGAGAGCAGGCCTTTCCCAATGAGATACGTTCTTGCGTTCTTGAAGACCCGTACCGTTGGTTTGTACCACCCATTGGTTCTGGACTCTGAGTTCTTTTCCACACCGTTATCGTAGTGGATTTTGGGAAAGTTGATGATTTCTCTCCCTCCTCTCTGCTCATAGAACACAATACCTTCGACGAAGGACTCTTCACTTGGACCCTGAAAGCTCTTGTACTTCCTGTACTGCATACAAACTACGAGATCTGCAGCTAGTCTACCAGAAGCGGAAGCAATCTTCACAGATTTGTTACCCTCGGAAATTGCACCTGCTCCATAGTAAGCTCGTAGCGCTGTTAGGACATCCGCCCGGAAGTCACCCCACCTGTATGTGGGTTTCGTGATTTTTGCCTCGTAGAGCGCTGTTTCCTCTGTTGTCAATTCAGAGATGTCGTACCTAATGGTCCGATTCAATTGACAGACAACATCAACGTCGCTGTCTCCACGAATGTTTGTATCGTTCTTGTACGACCCCTGAAGATAAACCTCGAAATTGATGTCCTTGACAGGCGACCCGCTTGCTGTCAGGGCGGTCCTGATCGAGTCGTAAGTTGCCTTGGCAGACGTTACGCTGCCTTGGTGAGACCATGTATCAAGTTGTGATTCCGGAATTGGCATTGAGTCTGCCTCCTCACTAGAACCTGTAGTAAGGAAGTGGTCATCACGCTAAAACACTTTTCGCGGGAAGACATGATGAAGAGTTGGGTAACCTTTGATTCATGGGACGAAGGCATCGGAAGTCGCCGTGCGCTACTTATCCAGATTCTAGGCTTTTTGGGTCAGAATCGGCTGTAAACTCGGCATTCCCAGCTTCTGATTTGGCTTACTCGGTTCGATGCTCGGTTTCCTCTGTAGAGACTCGGTCAGAACTCGTAGAGCCTCGTCGAGTTTGTTGAGCTTGTTGGTTGCTTGAGGTTTGCCACCTGTCAACAGCGAATCATGCGAATCGTTCGAACCATTCGCCGAATCATGTCGAATCGTTCGGTATGGTTCGGTACTTCTTCTTCAGTATCTCGTCCTGAACCTCGCTGGAGACGCCGACCCTGATACCCTCATCCATCTCCTGTTTAGAAATCAGCCTTGCCTTGTCTGTGTCCTTGAGGAGCCTGTTCACTAGGTTCTTAGCAGATTCATGAGTTATGCCAAGCTTCTCTCCGATTTCTGCGTATGAGAGAAAGCCTGAATCTATGAGGATCGTGAGAAGCCTTTTCTGCTTTCCCGTCAAATCCCTAGTTACCTCCTGAATAGGTTTCTCAATCTGCCCTTGGGCACTAACCGAATCGTGCGCACCATAGTGCGAACTGATGCGCACTAGTTCGGCTAGAACCTCCTGCTTCGAGAGGTTTATCATCTCTTTGAGAGGACTGATGATTCTTTCAGGTAGCGCATCCAGCCTTCTCAGCACATCATTGCTTCTTTGCTCGTAACTTTCTTTGAACGCTGCTACAGTCAACGAAGGTATCTTCTGCAGTTCGGTATCGATGTCTTTCAGAGAATTGCTAATGTTCTGAACCCAATGCTTGACTAGTATTCGGTCCTGCTCGTTGGCCTGCGTCGGTTCGGGCAGAGCCTTCTCTTTCTTGAACCATCGATCCCAAAAAGCCATCACTTCTAATTCGGTGTCGTAAGAATAAATAGATGATAGACTTTCCCGAGCTGCGAGTCAAGCAACACTATCAGAATATTCTTAGGCTGAATCTTGAATTGCGCCAGTTGGGCGTATTTCCTTTTCGATGACAACAAGGCATTAGACGGTATGATCAAGAAGCCAATCCGTGTCTCTCTTGGCCTTTCAGAGACGATTCAGAAACGCCTTCTTAACACGAAAGAAATGCAGGTCTCCTTTTGGTCAAATCCTAGTGGATTTTGACTCTGACTATCATTTCCGTGCTCTGAGAATGGTCGTATAGCGGTGCTTAGATGAACTTCTCGACGAACTCTCACTCCTGAGATCAGACGCGTTGACAGAGACTGATATGATTCACAGGCAATTCAAAAAGCATATAGTATTTGCCAGGCAACCTCAGAACTCAGCTCTCACTTTCAGGCAAAGAACTCGTGTTCCAGCCACTAGAGTATTCCTTGAGAGACATGGGTCCTTTCCATCTCAAGTGAATTGAGATGCTTTCCCACTTCGTCACTGGTACAGTTGAATTTCATTGTCCGAATGGACGCCTAGGCCGAAGGGCTGAAGAAATAGAAACACTAGGAGACGCATCTAGAGATGCCCCTTAAAGCAGAACTTGGTAAGCCATAATCAGATAGCAAACTATGAATGAACATCTTTCGCAGTCTTCTCACATCCGTACTTCTGAGGAGTAGTGGACTCACATCCCTAAGAAACTCGAATTCGATGTGCATCAATAGCATGTACCTCTCTAGATCCCATCTAGATTGTGCATCTAGGCCTTCAAACCGCTTCAAGGATGGATAGCGGCGTTTCGAAACATGGGTTGTTCTTTTGCTCGCTATTTTCTTCGGAGCTTCTATCCTGTTAGAGAGACGCGAGATTCTCTTCAGTAGCGCAATTCTTTCTCCTGCAGATTCATGGCGCACAATTGTCTGTCCTAGAATCAATTCGAGCCAGAGGCGCCAACGTCTTTCAACTTGAGCAGGCGGCATGAACCTATTGGCAAATCCTAGAATGTTGAGTAGTTCGCAGGCAGCCCTGAACAAGTTGGCGAGTCCGTCGTCAATCCAGATGTCACTTGGATAGCCGTGCGACCATTCCAATCTGAATCTAATCAGCCTCTTCGAATGTTTGTACAACGCGATTCTACTGATCCCAAGTCTATTTGCTATTGTCTTTTGATGCAGAAACCTTCTTCTATTCAGTAGAAGCAGTATCGTCTTCTCATTCGACAGCGCCTTGAAGAGCCTTGAGATGTCCTTGATTTGAGTGGCAATTTGGCTGGGCATTGCTAGCTCACCATCTTTGCCTAGTTAACCGTTTGGTTAACGATGCAAAATAGCATAAGTGGGTTTCTGCTGTACCTAACCTATGAACTGTGTTGATAAGGAGCACAGACCTGGGAAGTCTGGAGTCGTGTGGTTTGACTCAAGAGCTGCAGCAACTGAAGTTGGAGGCGATGCATGGATTGGATCTTTTCCTTTCAGCTCTTCTTGATATTCTTCAGTTTTCACCCGTCGCTGACGAGAAGAGATCTAATGGGACATCTTCACCTCTTACCAAGAGTCCTCTCTCTCAATGGAACGAAATAACCGAGAAAACAGGGAAAAGGCCGGGTGTCGAAAAGCAACATTGGTGGAGCTATGAGAAACTCAAAAGGCTTGGAGGTTATCTCGGTACATGTATTCTGATGACCTTGTATATGTTCGGGCCATTCGACAAGACATCTCAATGGATAAAGGTCTCAGGCGTTCCCAAGTCAACGTTCTACTTTCTTAAGCACGAGCTGGTCAGGAGCGGATTGGTCACAGCTGACGGAAAAGAGACTACAGAAAATGGGAACAGAATTTGCAGACTAATTGAATCGTTAGACTACCCGATAGTTTCCAGGGCCAAATTCTATGAAAATGTAGATAGTTTCAGAGTCAAGCGGTAGACGGACAAACGCTGGACAGTCTCTGGACCTCAGGCATAACTTGAACATATTTCGGAGCATTGGATGCATTTCGGACTGCAACTGTTCTGTTTTCGTAGCCTACTCATGAAGGGTGCCTTAAATTGTTGGACTGTCATTGATGATTCTAAGAAAGAGCCCAACGTTCTGTCGGTTTAACGGGTGATTCCCGTTCGGGCCTAAGACCCTGCGTTGGAGATTCTATCGATGTTGAAAGAGAATCTAGAACGTAAACTATCAAAGGGAACGCGAAGCCAAGAAGGGACAAGATCCTCGGTTGACCGTTACAGATGGAACGAAATCGTCCACTCTATCAATGATCAAGGCGCACTAAAACTTAAGCCAGAAATCGACGTAGAGATTGAACGGCTCTCCCCTGAGTGCAAAGACAAGATCAAAACGGTCCTACAGACTAGAGAGGCCAAGCCTACAGAGATATGCCCATTTGTCGACATGTCCCTCGGAATCAGGAGAATTCACCTTGGCAAGGGGCCACTCCGTATCGAGGTTACTGGAGACCAGTTTGACAAGATTCCTAGAGTTCTAACCACAACCATTCTAGAAGCAGTCTATGGGTGGAGGTTCGAGGGCATTGATGATGTTGGTTATGTACCCACAGACAATGGCCCCAAGAGAATCAAGAACTATGGTCTATTCTACGAAGGAAAGGAAATCGTGGCGGTAATGTACGGCCTACCGTTAGATAGCGATTGCAAGAACATTCTGGTCAGACGATTGAAGTGTGATGGAAACCGACGCGACAAGCAGATTCTTGTAAGGTATAGGCCTGCTGGACGCTCGGACGGCGGTAACCGTCTGGGGTACAGGTATTTCATAGATTATACGATGTTCAGTCCTGCACGGGTCAAGCAGAGAGCAATAGAGATCTTGGCTCCGCTGGAGAGAAGTTTCAATGAGAAATATGAACCGACTTTGGCGCAAACGAAAAAAGAATTGATGCGCCATATAGTTGACGAAATATCGTAGCGTTTCCTTGATACAGCTTGGCATAATCCACCAATCTGGCCTTGCACAGGATGACCCTAGCGTTAGCCTAAGTGACGCAAAGGCAAGACAGATGTTTTCTTGAACATAGATTCGATGAAGACGAGAATAGATCACGAACTCCAAAGAATCGGTTTGAAGCTTCTACCTCCAATCGATGAGATTTTTGCTGAAGGGATCAGGTGCACATGCGGGGTCAGAGGCCTAGGTTTCTGTCCCAGTTTTCCGAAACCATGGCTGAAAGAGGTGCGGTGTGGGCCTCGCCATCAGTCTCCAAAATGGTGCCATGGCATGATACAAGAAAAGGAGGAATGTGAATGAGTGAAGAAATCGATGTCCGAGAACTTGAGCTGCCTCGATATGTCGAAAAAAGTCCAACAAAGCTTTCGTTGAGAATCCGCGAGTTTCCAGGAACGGCACCTGTCACAATACAAGTTGATCCGGAGTGGACGGTGGAACATGCCGAAAGGAAATTTGCCCGAGCCAAAGAGAAGAATCCGCAATCGGTAAGATTCACCATTAACGGTCAACCATTGCCAAAGACTACGAAGATCAGCAATCTCTCACCGCCAATCCTGAGCGGAGAGCAGGTGATCGATGCGGCTCCAGAACATGGGTTGGGAAGCCGGCTTGCAGCCGGTCTCCCAAACTTCGACAGGATAAGAAACGAGCTCATGGATCTCCCCTGCAAACGCGGCTACGGAAGTCTCTTCAGGGTCACGTTGAGATCCTTAGCCGAGACCAATCAGCTTAGACCGATCCTCCATATCATGTTTCAAGCCCAATGGTACACGTACCAACTAGACCTCGCAAACTACCCTGAATGCATCTCCGGACGCTTTATCGGCGCTCTGCCACCCTGCCCACAACACGGCGGTAAGCATCCGCACGTCTACAGGGACGGAACATTCTGCTGGGAGATACAAAGGAATTGGAGACCCTCGATGACGCTGGCCGAGGACTACATTGCATTCATGCTCAAGGCTTTGAACTATCCGAAAGAGCATTCCGGGTGTGGCAGCAGATGAGTCAACTTGACCTAACATCCAGCATCGTCTCGACAGAGACTAAGCCCCCTAGGTTGCCTCTGAAATGGCTCTGGTTCGAATGGAGCTTCTTTTCTAAAATGCTAGCAAACTTTGAGAAAAATCGGCCGAACGAAGGAATATGCTGGGGGACCGGGCCAGCAATCGAGTTTGACGGAGGAGTATTGGGTTGGATACAGAGGTTCTGGCCGTGCGATTTGGAATATGCCTCACGAATCGGAGCAATGACCAAGACCGAGTGGTTGCTAGCTTTTGTTAAGAGGCTTCTGAAAGAGGAGCCTGACCACAAGGTCATTGTTGAAAATCACAGCCATCCAATAGGCTCTCAACTCAGTGGTATTGACGTTAATGGTTTGCTTGCACTCCATGATTGGAGCTACGATATCTACTGGGTTATGGTTGCATGTGACTTTGAGTTGGGAGTTCACGTTGTGAATCAAAATTCGAATGTGACCAAAAGAATTCCTTGGGGAGTGGATGGAATATGGGTGGAAAGAAAACCAGAAGAGAACAGCGAGTTGGAGATGAAGACCAATTCTACAACATCCGTCTTCAGCAAGGCAAACGCAATTTTGCAAAGATTGAGAAGACAACACTCGTCATAGTGGGTACGGGTGGAATCGGATCCAACCTTGGTTTGGCACTAACTGGATCTGGCTTTCGCCACCTCACTATGATGGACGGAGACACTGTAAGTCAAAGAAACATTCCTCTTTCCGATCCTTTCACAGCTCGTGACATTGGAGAGTACAAGGCCGAGGTTGTCAGGCGCTTCCTCCAGGAGAAGTACGGCAGGAGATTGAAGCTGAAGATCTATCCGGTCTATTCCGACAAGGTTTCTATCGGAGCGATCACTGAACCTGACCTGCTGTTCTTGGGGGTTGATGACCGATGGACACGATTGGCAATTACAAATCTAAGGGTTCAAGCAAACAAGCCATACATCAACCTCGGCTTCTACGGCTGGGAAGCCGCCTACATGCTAGTAGTCCCTCACGAGACGGCTTGCTGGGCATGTCTGTGGAGACTCGACGACACCGAGGAAGTTGAGAAACTAAGACGAGAAGGAAAGTGTCCTCAGCCTGAACCAAATGTTCCAGGAGCTGTAACTCCTGCTTCCATACAACACCTAGTAGGATTTGCAGCCGGTGAGGCAATCAAGTACTTCACAGGGCTAGGCAGACTGGTCCAATACTACAAGTTCAACGTGCAAACAGGAGACTGTGAGAAGCGCTTCCTTGACTCTCCCGACTTCTTCAAGCCAGACCCCGACTGTCCAATTTGCAGAAGAGAGGAGGAGATCGATGTCTCAAGACTCAGAAGAAGTAGCTGAGATGCTTGACCTCGTTGATCTTGAGGACCAGAGCAAAATCGCCGAGAAGCTAGACCTAATTCCTTTCGGTCCCTGTTCCATAACTCTGGAGGCATGGAGAAGTCTCAAGCTTTCGGTCAAGGCTTACTCATCTCACCCGGAACCAAGAGAGGTTCCATTCTGTCTCCTTGGGAAGGTGAATAGCAACAGACTCATGATCACTCAGGTGGTTCAGTTAGACAACCAAGTAACATTCCCAGGTCGTTGCGCATACTCAATCGAAACCGCCAGGAAAATAGAGAAAGAAGCAAGTCACAACCGCCTGATGCTAGTCGGTTTTCTTCGCACGCACGCGGGCGATACCGTACAGCCCTTATTTCAAGACAGAACAGCTTGGCTTTCACTCATGTTTGAGTTCAACAGGCCGATGTTGTATTTCATTCTCAGCTCGAGCCTTAAGCTGGGGGCATACTCCGTTCCAATCGAAACGTTCCTGCAGTTGAAGGAGGCAATTAGATTCATTCCTTCCGAAGTGATAGAATGACTCTGGAATTCCTTATGACCCCAAGTTTTGTCTTCACAGCGCTCATTGTAGCATCATCCCTGTTCTTTTTCGCGGTCCTTCTACTCGTAGTAATGAGAATCTACGTTGGAATACGCAGAACCATGCTCGACAAAAGAATCGAAACTTACTTGAACAAGTACGAAATGACAGGCATTAGGGAGGGAAGAGTGCTGTCACTACCGCCGTTGTCAACAGCCTCTACTACGATGGAAGTGGAAGAGCCTCCTGGCGATGTGGCACTAGAACTAGACCTAACAAGAGAGAATTGATATTCCCACGCACAGCAGAGTTGTTGCACCTCCTCGCTGATCATAGCCCCCAATGGCTACATTCCTTGATTGAGACTCGCATTACAAGACGCAGAAGGTTCTCACTATCTGTTTTCTGAGGACTATTTGCGAAGGTGAATTGTTTGGAGAATAGTGAAGGCGACATCCTAGAGGAAATAACGTTACCCGAAAGGAGAGGAATCCTTGGCAGCAAAACCTACAAGAGTATTAACGGGAAGATTCTCAAAACCACGCGAATGAATTTCTGTGATAATTGTGGCTTCATGCTTGATCTGAACAAGCCAGTTGTGATTTGCAGTACATGTGGTAAGAAGCTGTGTTCGTCGCACTGCTGCACATTTGAGTACCAGCGCAGGCACTATTGCCAAGAATGCGTTCAGCAGTTACTGCCCTTGAATATAGACGGCTTCAGAGTCCTCAGGTGTATCCTCGCCGAGGTCGAACCTGGAAAAGCACGTAAGTTCGGTCACATGACACATGAATCATACAAGCAGGCCTTGAGCGAACTACTCGAAGCCGGATACATCGAAAGAAGGGGAGTCTCACTTCTAAGAAGCCATAAGTTTCTGGACAAGGGCTTGCTGGCTTTCCACACGTATGAGCGCGCGTACAGCCAAGATCCAACTGTCAAACACTTCGAGTCTGAGCTATCTGACTACTTGCGAGGGAGGTAAAGCGATGTCAGCAAAAGAGACGCTGGAGAAGGTTATTGCTATTTTCATAGCCCTCGGCTTCATAGCTGTGGCAATCGGAGTCGGACTGTGGTTTCTGGATTTGACTGATAAGCTGAAGCTCTCATTACAGATAACTCTCGTACTTGTTGGAATCATGGTGCTCGTGTTCTCGTTGCTTGCTGCCAAACTGATGTCGGAGATGGAACATTGACGCAGGATGAATGGCTTGAAGAAACCAAGCTGCTGATAGATCAGCTCTCAACATGTCTAAACGCCGAGAGCATGATGCAACTGCTGAACGTCTACCTTCTGGAAGAGGATGCAAGGGAGAAGCAAGAGCTTCGCTTAGAGATTCAGACCCTTCTCGGCATCTACAAGCCTCGTCTCTTGAATTCGACTAGATCTGTCTTTCCAGCACCACCTGAGGACAAAATGACGGGAGGCATCAGACTCGGGCAAATCGTGGTTGGAGATTATGGCTTCGGCCCAGACTTTCTGATTCCGTTGAGCTTGCTGTCGAGGAATGTGGCGATATTCGGAATCACCGGCGCAGCCAAGACAACTCTCCTCTATAGCCTCATCGATTCACTGATGGCAATAAGACGAGAACGAAGAAACCATGGACCAGGCATCTTGTTCATAGACGGAAAGAAGGATGCTCGGCCACTCTTCAGACGTTACGAGGATTTCATTATCGTACCTGTGGATCAGCTGCGCTTCAACCCTCTCAGACCGCCGGAAGGAATGGATGTCAAGAGATACTGGCAGTTTCTGGCTGAAGCTCTAGGCTTCACATTCAAGATCTACCTAGCTGGAGTCAATTATATCCTCGAATACCTGGATATGCTCTACGATGATTGGAAGAGAACAGGCAAGTTCCCAACTCTCATGGATCTATACAACCTAATGGTAGCTACACATGAGAGCGCACCGAAGCGAGTGGACTACTACTCGGTCATGTACAACAGAATCAGAACCCTGATCTCCGTTCTCGGCAACAGCTTGTCCACTGATAGACCTTTCCCAGTCGAACTCCTCTCCAAACCTTTCGCAATAGAACTCTACGGCCTACGTGCAGCAGATCAAGAGACCCTGATCTCAATCATTCTAGGCTTCGTGTACTGTCTCCATCTGCACAAGGATATTCGAGGCGAAGGCCCTCGTCTGGTGATAATCTGCGATGAGGCACAAAGAATCTGGGGAACATATGTCTCGGAAAGCGAAGTCGCAAGGGAGATGCCTGGTCAACACGTTCTAAACCTCCTGCCAGCTCAATCCAGAGACTTGGGGCTTTCGCTTGTCTTTGCCACGAATACACCTCATGCCTTAGCTCCGGTGATTCATAGTAACACAGTGCTCAAAATCTCAGGGAACGTTTCAGGAATCGACGTCAGAGTTGTCAAGGAGGCTATGGGACTAGACGACGAACAAGGCTTCGCGCTTCAACGTTTGAAACGCGGAGAATGGCTTGTACGCATGTCCGACATATACAGCGAACCATTCATGATGATCACAGAACCACCAGCCTACACACTTGACAGAACCGTATCCGACGAGGAAGTGCTCCGAAGATTGCGTACTCTTCTTCCGCAACTCAGCAACGAACCAACAACTGCTGTGAAAGGCTCAGAGCAACAACAGACATTAACTATTCCTCAGATCTCTGAAGACGCCAAAGCCCTCCTGCTGGATACGAACCGTCGCCCGTTTAGAGGCATGAGCCGCCGTATCGCCGGTCTTGGCCTATCCGGCAGAAGAGGAGAACTCGCGAAGGCTGAACTCATTCAGAAGAACATGGTTGCAGAGGTCGAAGTACAGTTAGGCATCCGCAGACCTACGAAGTTCCTCGTACCCACAGAAACAGGCCTCAAACTCCTGAAAGTATTGAGAGAAAGCATTGAGCTGTGGCGTCACATCGGAAACGTCTCATTTGAACATCGCCTCTACCAAGTCTTAATCAACTACGCATTTCGAGACAACGGCTACAAAACCAAGATAGAACACGACCTGGGCGAAGGCAGAAGACTAGACGTGTATGCAACCAAAACAGGTCAGAGCATAGGAGTAGAGGTCTTGGTGACCGAAAGCAACGATTACACCAATCTTCTCTCGACAACAGGCCATATTGACAAGCTGATAATCGTCTGCAAAGACAAGCAAGCTCTATCTGCTGTAGAGACTTGGCTGAATGACGCATCTAAGCCTGAACAGCGAGTCAAGATCAAGCCTGTCATGTTCAGTCAACTAATGAAGGATCTTAAGCGCAACATAGTCCCGTAGTATTTTGGAATGAATCTGTCCAATTGGAAACATTCCAGAGTCTACTCCATTTTCCGGAATCAATGATATAGGAGTAGGAATTGAAAATGAAAAGATATGAAAGAAAGAACACCGATAAGTCACGCTACTCACCCAGGCTCTATGAGCCATACAAAGCCTTACGTGATCTCTACCGAAGGCTAGGCAAAAACAGATACAGGCCAACGAGGCCTGTTGGCGGTGGCAGTGGAGGCTATAGGCCACAATCTGCCAATCGGCCAAACATGCATAGATACAGCCCATCCACGCAGGTGGAATACAAAGTCAGGCCATCAGAATCAAGACGTTCCCAAGTCATACTTAGATCAGGACCAGTGACCAGAATAAACTTCCCGCGATACAGGCCAGAACCCGACATAGAAGGACTTCTCAGACAGTTAGAGAAGAGATTCGATGAGAAACTGCATGAACGCATTCTCGAGATGATGGAAAGAGAGTTCGACGAGACTCGTGCAGAACTCTTCAGTCGCTACGGCCTAGCAGAAAGTGCTTTGGACGAAGACCTGCAGCAGAAACTTGAACGGCTGCAAGACCCAGAGAAATGGGAGCAGCAAAAGAAAGAGCAATTCGTGGAAATCAGTGAAAGCATGGCTGAGAAAGACGCAGATCCTAAGCCACCTGAACAGAATCAGGAGCCCGTAGAGAGCACAGCTGAATCCGTCGATGAGGCTTCCATCGAACCATCACAGGACGTAGAAAAGGCTGAAGTCTGGATGAGCAGAGCAGAACTCGAAGCCACACAGAATGCTCCGACAAGAGTCATTGAGAAGGTTGACGATGATCTCTACGAAGTTGTGGAGACTGAGCCAGTCAAATCAAGCCCTCCTGCCGAAACTGATAGCTCAAGTGAAGCTGCCGTTGAACCCTTGCCTCTAGAACATGCAGTAGAGCCAATAGCAGCACCGATTGAACCTGCACAACTAATTGAAGCTACGCTGGACAATCCACTATTCATGTCAGACATAGAAGCCCTCTACAACGAACTTGAGGCAGAAGAGCTAGAACCAGAAGAAGAGATCGAGCCCGGTCATTGAGTATTCAGAGCTGGGACGCACAAATCAGGTCAGAGGACGGATGCTCTTCTGCTAAGGTTTCTCTTGCGTTTGGCCAATGCTAGTAGTACGCAGCAGAGACAGGAAGCAGAGATAATCGGCACAGCTTCTGGGCTAAATTCTGGTATTGGGTGTGGAAAAATGATCTGGGCAAGTGAAGGATATGGTGTAGGCCAAACCAAGAAATTAGCTATAGTGCTGTTTATGACTACTGGTTTAGATGTATCTTTAAGGCTTGTTTTAAACAAGACTGTTGATGGCTCTTCCTTTAATCCAAAAGAAAGAAGCTCGAAAGGCACACCCGTTTCATAGGTCCTATGATTCTCTTCGGCATGTGCAAATGACTTACCAAATCTCTGCCCAACTCTGACAAGTTCTACGAACGGAAGTGTCTTTGGTATGTGCGCTATATGGTAGCCTTCGCTTCCGTCACAGATAATAGTTATCGCATAATCAACAACTTGTTTTGGATCAGCTCCCGTTTTTAGTGATACACCGAAACTGTCATCAGATTGTGGAGTAGTATCAGTTAATAATTCGCCAGCGACGACAAGTCTATTATTGTGAAACTGAACTCGGAAAAATCCTTCCTGTTTCGCCGTTTGAATACCAAGTTCTCCATATCTGATTTCTTGTGTTTTTCCCCATTCTTCTCTTGTGATATTTCCATCGATAACGATCGGCACCTCGCTTTCCTGAACATAGATCGTGGTCATGTCATCCGCTCCAACCGACATCTGTGGCAGTACAAGTATCGACGCCAAGAAGACAAATATCAGAAAAGTGGCGCGGCGTCCACTCAAGCACATCCTCTCCTGCTTCATGCAATAATGGAAGGCTTTTTCCAAGTGTGGCAGGAGCGCAACTATCAGATAAGAGTTGTTGCCTTCGACATTGTGTCAGTGACTCACTCAGAATCTCCAAGGCCCAAACTGATTAAGACCGCTTAAGGAATGGTGGAGGAGGCATATCAATGTCAGAAGATTCGAATTATTGGGATTACTGGAAGAAGAGAAAGATGGAAAGGGAGATAGTAGAGCTCAAGGATGAGATGGCTGAACTTGAGAGAACCGTGGAAATCTTGGACGAGTCCGACGAGCCAGTAGAAGCCGAGGAGGAGTAGGCACTGATCACGTGGAGCGAATTTGCTTGGGCAGCTTTTCTTTATGGATCGATAGGCGGGGACCGTGACTATCAAGGCCTCATGCGAGGAACACAATTCCTCAGTGATCTGAGGACGAACCCGACGCACCTACAGACCGAACACATACAGGAACAACTGATAAAGGGGTTTCTCAATCGATGGAAATGTCGAGTGTGGAACAGGCCAGAGACTGCGCGCGCCATCGTGAGAACACTTGAGAGACTGCGTTCTCATCTAGATGCTCTGAAAGAATTGGAGATCACGACTGTTGATTTTGACAGAGTAATTGCAGTCGACAGCGACTCGATAAGAGTAAGTGAAGTCATTGAGCATTACTACAACACAGTTGGGGCGATTGGATTCAACTTCGGCCCAACAGCGTCGTCCAAGCTTCTACACATATTGCAGCCGAGACTGTTCGTCATGTGGGACAAGGATATCGTGGACTGCTTCAGAGAGAAGAATCAGCATGTTTCCAATAGTGGACAAGGGTATCGTGTTTTCCTGGAGTTGATGCAACAAACAGGAAAGGAGGTCAGTCGTAGCTTTCATGCTTCAGACTTGACTCCACCCCCCAGATCCGATGACGACCCTGTTCGATATTTGTCAGAGCAACTAAGGTACGATCCCCCAAAAACCATGGCCAAATACCTTGATGAATACAACTGGGTCACAATAACAAACATGGTCCGGGTGCCACCGGCATGGCACCCTTAAGATCTAACGAGTTGTTTCCCTTCTCCTAGCTGAATGTGAAGTACCTATTCCTTCTCTCTAGCCTTACCTTAACTGGAAGCTCACTTCTCATCTTCTCAAGCTGATCCAATATGACTCTGGAGCTGGTAGTGGTTATGACTTCGTTGCCGTTTGATTTGACCAAGATCACTGCAAACCCTCTGCAACCCTCAAACTTGGAAGGAAACACCTCATAGTCAAGGACGATGAAGCTCTTGTCCACCAGTTCGGCAAACTGAACCTTTGCATCCACATTGAAATTCTTCTTCACAGGCACAACCTCAGCAAATGCTTTCATACTCATACAATCACCTCTATGCATCATCTGCACAGTGCTAGTCAAGCCAATTTCTGTGCTGGAACATATGCATCATAGCAGATAGGTCCAACTCAGAGTCACAACACAACCACAACCGTTTCTGGCGTACTCGACTGAATTCGATCTTGTCTCGATTCTGACCAGTCTTCTACATCTCGTCAACCAAGAGGTCCTCCAAATGCCCAAACTCAAAAGAATCTCTCTAGAACCTTGGGAGGAAGCCGTAGGCATCTTCAAAGGCATTGAATATAATGAGTATGAGCTGCGCCTCCGGTTGGGAGACTACGCGACAGTTTTTCCGGCTGAATCTGCTGAAGCTTCGATCTTGAAAAGCATGAGCAAGAGACTGGTCTCAAAAAGAATCAGTGTGTTGAGGACAGACGATCCTCAGAAACCACTTCTTTTCAGAAAGTTGAATCCAAGACATTCCTTTGGCGAGTAGACCATCACACGGAGATCTCAAACAGAGTGCTCGAAAGTGAACCATCGCTGAGCTGATCTGCTACTTCTCGGATATTGTCCCTTGATAACATAAGGGTTAAAATGATTCTGAACCTTCCAACTTGCTTTGCGAAGGCCTTTGCGCATAAAATCGTGAGTCATTGTCGTTTCACCGGACGTGCCCGTTTCCTCCGTACAATAGCCACGCCCACAACGGAGGCCAATATGCATCCTGCTGCGAGCAAAGGAATCAGGTTTTCGTATGCAGTAGTGAATTGCCGCTGGGAAGATGATGTGATTTGTAATGAGCTAGATACTGTGATCAAGGACGTAGCAGTAAATGGCGGACGAGATGAGATGGTTTTCAAACTTGTCTGCGTCACTGATGAAACTGCTCTGCCTGTCGTGTCAACGGCAAATCGACTTGCTGTATCCGCCGCCATGTACTTTCCTGCCTGCCCTATGACCAGGTATGGTTCAATCCACATGGCCTTTGGATGTTGTATTGCGAAAAGAGGCATCCTGAATTCAACTATTTCATTTGCAGCCACGATGGATCCGTAGATTGGAGACGCCTTTCCCAAATCTGAATAATCTGTTCCAAGCGTCAGATTCCATAACCATGCGTTGCCGTAGAGATCGAATCCTGGTTGATATTCCCAGTTTCTATCTCCATTGATGTCGATGCCGAAGCAGAATTGCACTCGGTCCTTCTTGTTGATCTTGTCATACAGTTTGAATGCTAGGTATAGATAGTTGTCATCAAGGGCTGCGTATACTGATGCGATGTCAGTTCCTTCAACTCCGCCCTTGTTATCGTCTTTGGGATCTAGAACCGAAGCTTTCGTATTCAGGGAATTCCAGTCATGCATGAAGCCGTCAACTGCGATGGCAATCTTGGCGCCATCTGACAACCCATCTCCATCAGTGTCAGGATTCGTAGGATCAGTTCCCAGTCGAACTTCTAGGCCATCGGAAAGTCCGTCGCCATCTGTATCCCAAACACTAGGACTGGTCTTATAGTATTGTTCTCTAGCATCATTCAGTTCGTCTCCGTCACTATCGATCAACGTTTTTGCAGACCAAACGCGCCATTCAACTTCCAGCTCGGTCATATCCAGTCCTATTGAGTACTTCAAAGCATCATTCGGTGAAACGCCGGTCTTCGAGTAATCAAAGAGCTTCAGAACTCTCTCTCGCCCATATTTCTCCACCATAAACTCCAAGACAGAGTGAGCCTGTGAATAGACGCTCCAATAGTCTCTCTCCCTATATCGCTCCCAATCCTCTCCAGAGACGATTTGGGTCAGATTTTGAGGAACCTGTCCCTGGCTCTTCCAATACTCTATGTCGAAGAAGCCTGTTGTCCAGAAGTATTCGTTCGCCACGTACTCGGCGAGACCCTCGTTGAGCCAAGACCATTGCCAATGTCTCCCCAGGTGATCAATCTCAACCATGTGTACAAGTTCATGGATAAGGAAAACCCCCATCGATTTGCGATTGTTGATGTCGTAGGAGTACCAGACGTGGATGCTGGGATAATGAACTTCGTAGTCGGAAATTCTATCCCTATCGCCTCTTGAGTCAAAAAGGAAAACGCCGAACTTCCTGCGTGGAACGTAGTCGAAGAACAGTGACGCCTTCTTCAAGGCAATTTCAGAGATAACCAGCACCTCAGATATTTCCAAGACCGATTGACTGTTGTAGTAGAACTCAAGTGCCTCTGTCTCCAACTTCTTCTCAAATGCCTTGGTAACTTCACTACCAGTAACAGTCGTCACCTTGTTCTGTTGATTCTGAATCACGTATCTTGCCGGACTGGGAAAACGTTGAGCTACATCCAGACCTATTGCACATTCGGAGGGGGAGACTATACCGCTCTTGACGAAAAGCTCATGCTTCAAGACCATTCGGGCGATCTCTGGGCTTGCCTGAAAGATCCGCTCATAAAACGTGGGGATATCCATGATTCTTTGAGGCTGCTGGCCGGAAACCAACATGGGGTCGAACCCATATTGAAACATACTGGACAACACCCAAAACACAACAAAGGTCATGGGCCTAACTCGACTTCTGAAACTCAAAGCTAATCCACCTCTCGCTCCTCACTTTCATCTTATTTCCTACTAGCAATTGAACAGTGACACCTAGCTGTAGAGCAGCCACTGCTTCATCTGAACGGTCGTAACGCCATTGTACAATATCTCTTGAGTTCTCCCGAAGGAGACCTCCGTGAAGGTGTACGCCAGTTGCGCATAGTAGTAGTCTGGCACATTGCCACTCCAAGCGACTCTATATTCCAGATATCTGACTTGATTCACTGGGGGGCGAAAGATGAAGTACCGCATTGAGAATGACTTGTAGTTCTCGTCTCTGGGGACAAGATCCTGAATCTGCCGTGTGTGTGCCCTCCAGGCTCTGTTGGTCGGGTCGAAGTATATGGCATAGGAGTGGGACCACCAAGAAGTGGAACCTGAAGCTTGACCTAATCTGTACATCCAATGGACGGTCGAGGCTATGCCCATCGATTTCATCCAAGCATCTATGAAAGTCGCTTCTGTTCCGCAGTCTCCTCGGGGCTTCTGTCCGTCCAACCATCTTTTGAATTGCCAATCTGTGTCCAGCCAGGCATCCAGGCCATTCTCATCTAGTATTGGTTGTGCGCTCACGAAATCCCAATTGTTCTTGTACCCTGCAAAGTAGAAGAATTCCTCAACATTTCCAACGGACCTACTCACTTCCTTGTTCCACCACATCTTCTCCTCAGCGATCTCCCTCATCTTCCTCAGAGTATCGATCGAAACAGTGTCCTTCTGGTAGACTACTAACGGCAGTCTCTGTTTGTTCCAATACACAAGTCTCATAGGCATTTTTGGCTGAGTTGCTGGACCAACCCAATGCATGTTGAGGCCGCCGGTCCAGGCAAGAGCCACTTTTGCTTCTAGTGGGTAGTTCTCCAGCGCAAAGCGTTCCTTCCTCCTCTGAAGATCATTTGTCTCCCTGAAGAGAACCAGAAGCTCGGAAACGTCCCTTTTGACCGCTTCTCTCACTTGATCATCGCCAATAGATACCCACAGCCCGTTCGACATGGACAACGCCAGAACCAGAGTGTCATCTTTCTTGAACTCATTCTGACACGCAAGCCAGTAGAGAATTTGCAGGGAGACTGGGAGTTTGAAGAAGTAGAAGCTCAACGGTCTTTCAGGCCAAGTTGTTAGTTGCTCATCGTAGGCTTTCCAGGATAGGCTTAACGGGTCGTAGTATATGGCGAAACAATGATCTGGCCAGTCTGGGTTTGTGCTTATTCTCCACACAGAATTGGTTGCGATTCCCCATGACTTGGCCCAGAAGCCTACAACTTCTGCTTCGTCTTGGCAACCCCCGGTTCCCTTTCCTGTCTGCAGATAGTATTGGAACATGAAGTTGGGATTACCTATCCATGAGTTTAGCACGGTCTCTCCTTCAACAACTAACCACCCTCGCTCTCCAGGCATGTCCCTCGTATAGTTCCAGTGGAGAGTGCTTTGGTTCGACATTCGGCCTGTGAAGTAAAAGTACCTTTCAATGTTTGCAACTGTCTCTGAAGGATTGTTTGACAGCCATCCGTTCTCAATCATTTTCTCCCTTGCCTTCTTCAGTGTTGTGACTCTTGCCGTGACCCAATGGTAGGTCTTGAGCTCAATAGCTTTGGAGAATCTTCCCTCCCTGTCAACGAAGAGAACAAGGGCATGATTCCTTGCCATGAAGGGGCACTGGCCTCCTGTCCACGATAGGCAGATCTTCGCATCCAGACGGTAGTCTTCTAGTGACGGAATTATCTTCTCTTGCTGCAACCTGTTCGTTTCTCGCAGGAAATCCAATAGGAGATGGGTCTCTTCCCTAACCGCCTTAGCAACATCAGCATTCCCTACAGCTATCCAAAACCCGTTGGTCATTCCAATCGCCAGAGCAAGGGTATCATCTTTCTTGAACTCGTTCTGACATGCCAACCAGTAGAGGACTTGAAGCTCAGTGTTCCATGAAGGAACACTGTACGTGAAGTCTTTGGGGTCCGGTGTTCCGCCTTTAGTTATTAGATCAAACGCTTCCTTGACCTCACGATTCTCAGCCAACAAGGCCAAGTACACTATGTCTTCCACAGCCTCAACCATGTCTATGCTTACTGGACGTAGACCGTATATATGAAAAGAAAGCTCTGGTATTCTTCTGAGTTCTCTCGCCACGGTTGCATATGATGAGTTGGACTCGAGTTGGGCAAGATACGAATCTAGAAGCTGTTTTGCGTACTTGTCTGGTTCACATAGAAACCGCTTCTCCAAATCTGAGAGGACTCCATCTTCCCTGCATAATCGTTGGCTTCCAATCACGTCAGAATGAGGAAACTGCGGATCATTATCCTTCGTCCAGCATCCAACTGAGCTTGAATTGAACGTGTCACGGTATGGATCTGTGTCAGGCGGCTTCTCTGTGCTTGTTGTGAAGTTGTACAAGGAAGTATGTAGGTGTGGATGACTAGAACCGCTCATTCCCGAGAGACCGATGACTTGACCTCTCTGCACAAACTGACCCCTTGTCACCATAATCTCGCTGAGGTGACCGTAGGTTCTAATGAACTTCAGCTGATCATTCTGTATGCTAACATGAAGCGGCTTTCCCCATCTAGGGTTACTAGTATCAAGTTCACCTGCGTAGGTGACTCTGCCCGGCATTCCGGCGACAACAGGAACTCCGATAGGAATGTCATAATCCACACCTGAATGCTGGTCAAAGGTTCCAGGCATAGGTGCGAAGGTTCCGGGTGGACTCTCAACGATCATATCTCTTTCTCCTAGAAAGTTCCGGACGTAGCCAACTCTCAGGTCTAGATCGAAGTACGACAGCAATCCGAAAGATGCCCCGAAGTTGAAAGGTAGCGTCAAGAAACCTTCTGCCAATCCAAAGTCCCTTCTCGTATCGTTTGCTATGTTGACTTCGACTGTGGTTTTGATTGGCAGAATCGTCGAGTTGGAGAGTGAGATGTATCTGAAGTTTCTCGGCGCTTCGAAACGTACCTTATGGTTGCCTTTTGATAGGCCCTTGATCTCGTAGATTCCGCTCTGGTTGGTTAGAGAGGAGAGTTCACCTATTGCGACCTTGACATTGGGAATAGCCGGCTCTATGACATCTCTGGCTCCGTCGCCATCATAGTCGAAGAATATTACACCATGAAGAGAGAATAGATTCTTCTTCTCGGGCGGAGGAGGTTTGATCTCAGGCGGCTTAACCTCTCGCCAACCTAGAAAGCACCATCCTGCCCCGACAGAGAGAACGATAACAACTATGACAGCCGCGCCTCTAGTCCATCTGGAACGGCCATGGGGCAAGTCCGCGGACCTTCATAGAGTAGGTTGCGAATCCTCTAGAAAGCAGTTTCGCATACACGGCCAGCCTAGAAGAAGAGTTGAAACGCTGAGAGAGATTCCGAGAAGCATCGAAAGCTTTTGGAATGTAGGTCCACGGTTCGTATACTCAATTGAACTTGAGCCTGAAGTCGGAATCGCTAGAGAAGTAGCTAGTGATCTACTATCTATAGGCCAAGTTGAGGGATAAAGGCAAGATAGGCTCGCCTTAGTTCCTCTCGATCTATTCGATCATAAATGTCAATAGCCTCTCGTCTTCGGTCTCCCCTCAATGTCTTGATGAACTCTCTGTCCATGCCTGCGCGTCTCAAATGCGTGGTGAACCAGTGTCGGAAGCAGTGGGGAGAGAAGTGATCTTCGACACGAGGCGACCTGATGTCGTGCAGGCCAACCCGTTGCGCGTATTTTGTTTGTCAACAAGAGAATCTGAGAATGGTTAAGAGCCGGGAGTATGTTTGTAATTCGCAACGGCTTGCTATCTGTCAAGATGGGGGAAAATGAGATTATAGAGATACTTCATTCTTGGAGAGGAAAGGTGCCCTTGAATGATGTACTGTGTTGAGTGTGGTAAGCAGATTCTTGGTGACGCTCCGTCATGCCCTTACTGTGGAACACTTGTTCCAAGCATGGATCCTGTTAAGCAGGTACAAGAGGAGGAGTATCTTGGAGGGTTCACTAGCATTAAGCTGGCCAAAGGGATGCTGGCAGGGTATGGGATTTATGCAACTAGCAAGAGAATAATCGGGATCAAAAGCAGGAAGACTGCTCTTGCTGCTCTCGGCGGCGGTCTGATTCTGGGTGTTCCCGGTGTCGTTCTGGCACAGAAACTAACGTATGATCAAAGCTCCAAGTGGATCAAAGAGTTGGACGAAAGCAAAGATTTTGAAATAGCCAAAGGGCATATTTCGCACATAGAGATCAAGAAGCCAGGCCTGGTGAGCAAGGGCCATCTTGCAATTACAACAAGGACAGGAGATACAGTCAAGGTTCTGATCGTCGGCCAGAAGGAGTTTGAGCAAATGAGAGATCTGATGCAGGTATTTCTGCCTGAAAGTGTGACAGTCGTCAGCTGATACAACAAGCGTTATGAATCTTCAGAAGAGAGCTGTCTAAGAGAGGGGTTCTCGCCTTGCCTAGAGCCTTGGACATTCTCGCTGGACTGATTGTCGGAGGAGTCATCTGGATCATCTTGAATGTCATCCTGAGCTTCATCCCTATCATAGGTTGGATCTTTGCCGCGATTGTAGGTGGATATGTTGCAGGTCGAATAGGAGGAGGTCTCGCTGCAGTTATCATGGCCTTGTTTGGTCCAGTAATCATAGGTATACTTGGCGGAATTCTTCTCGGTTTCCTACCGATTCCATTCTTGCGGTCTATCTTTGGAGCGCTTTACGGAAGTATAGTCGCGATCTGGGCTCTGATCAACCTCCTATTCGTTGGTATAGGGGGATATGTCGGAGGAAAAGGATACAAATCGAAGTGCCCCTACTGTGGAAAAAGCCTAAACAGAGACGCGACTGTGTGTGCTTCTTGTGGAAGAGAGATCCTTCGGCGCAGACACGTTCCATCGCAAATCCAACCCTCGATGCGACCATCATCAACATCAGAAGAGAGGATCGAAGAAATGCCAGTAACAGAGCAGACGCTACCTTTCAGAGATCAGCTCAGTACAGAAAGAGACAAGACGCTGGCCGCGCTTGATAACCTGAAACTGAGACTGGCAGAAGGAAGAATCAGCGAGCAGACCTACAAGGAGTTGAAAGCAGAGTTCGGGAGGAAATTAGAGGGCATAGACGAGAAGCTGAGCGAGAAGAAAACAGATGGACAGAGATTTTGCATACATTGCGGACGAGAAGTCTCAGCTTCGAGCAAGTACTGCTTCTACTGTGGTGGCAAACAACCATATCAATAGCCGCATTTGGACATGATGCCTCTTTCGATATGGTTTTGAGTAAGAGATTCGTCTCAAAAAGGGTCAGTGTGTTGAGGACTGATGATCCTCAGAAACCGCTTTTCTTGAGAAAGCTGAGTACTAGTGCTTGCGTCAAGCACCTAGCGTGGTGATCTGATGAAACTCGTCAGCAACCTCCCGAACTCAGTCAGGTGTCCTTCGAGAGCCTTACTACCACTTGAAGAAATCATCGCGCCAAGATTTCTGGCTTCCATGCTGACAATTTCAGAATTTCGAAGATCGTTCCAGACTGCACGAATCGTGGGATCATCGAGTTCAGGGAAGCATCGCCTTAATTCCTCAATGATAGAGCCTCCAATTGCAGATGCATCATCCCGCACTCCTCTCGCCCCATAGAACTCTCGGGGATTCTCCAGGAGGGCAATGAACCTCATGTGAAGAGAACCCAGATCCCTAACCGTACTGAACAGGTACTCCTTCAGCTCCTGTTTGACATCAGTTCTCACCATTGAGTTCAGGAGGATGTTCCTAAATGCCGCGAGTTTCTCTTCACGGTATTCGAAAAGCACTATACGAAACGTCTCCTCGAACAAGTATCCGAATTCCTCTCTTCTCAAATAACCCAAATCGATATTGCCCGCTAATGACTCTAAATCAACTGCTAGCTCTGCAACGAACCTCTGAAGGCGCTCCATTTTCCAGTTGGGAATTAGCTCTTCAATCAAGGTGCTGAAGGTTCCACCAACACAAGGAATAGCCTCGATTGCAGCTCGCAAAAGGGTGGGGATGTGCTCCTTCGCTGGAGTCTTGTCCAGTTTCTTGACTATGGCAGTGATCTTCTGGTCTCTTTCTGAGGCAGACATAAGCAGTTCCGTTCTCAGATCATCATGGTATTCTGCACGGTCTTCTTATCAGTGTAGTCATGATGCGGTGAATCGCAAGTTTCATACGGTCAATCTCCAGTCATGGCCAGATGGGGTTGAATGTCTTTGAGGGCCAAGATCCTTGGCCTGATAGTTATCATTTCGCGCGCCAAAAACGTCGGAAGTTATGGTTTGGGCCTCAAGCCTCAACACGTGCAACATCATAGGGCACCAGTAAAAACGATCACAATGAGTCGAGATAGGCGATGTCTGCCTGCAGGAAATCTATGGTCAAGTCAATTAGGGTCTTGTAGAAGTTGGTCGAAGCGCGGCTTCTTGCTTCTATCATGAAATTCAAGATCTTCTGCAACACCGGAATGAAAGCCTTCTCAGACGAAATCAAGTCTCCAAGCAACTTGCCCCCGGAGAACATGTTATTGACATATTCCGACATCTCCCAGATCCAGATCCACACCCATGGGCCTACCCTGTAGACGCGCTCTTTGTAGCACTTCTCACGCATCAGCCAAAACACGTTGTCCCACTGCATGGGCATTTGTCCAATGTTTACTCCCTCAGCTGTGAGCAGCGCAACTCCAAGTCTTCCGTAGTCCACTTCAATGTCGTGCTTGAACTGTTCTTCAGAAGCAGGCTTGCCCGCAATCAGCTCATATGACTGATGTAAGGTATCTATGTTGTCCAGTAGTTCCTGTGGATTCTTTAACAGGGGTGCATCAGTCGACGGTAGGAACTCCAAGATCGCTGACTTCACAATATCGGCGTACAAATCGTCTATGATGGGCTCAAGGAGTGCACCTCTAATTGGATCTTTCCATGCATTGTGAAGTGCCTCGTATACCTTCGTTCTGTACTCCGCATATTTTCCAAGGTCACGTTTACCCGTCAAAGTAGTGACCGTGGTCGTTGTTGGAACGTAAACTGTTGTAGTTGATGTAGCTCCTATCCATGTAGTCGTTCTTGGTGTGACAGTAATTCCATAACGTTCTGTTACTGTCATAGTCGAGTAGGTTGTGTAAGTTGAGCTTAGATAGTGCGTTTGAGTGACTGTTCTTGTGATCGTCATGTACTGTGAAATAGTTGAAGTCACTGTTATTGTAATGATTTGTCCGTAGACGTGTGGCGGTACTGCAAGAAAGACTAGCAACGCAGTCGAGAAGAGAAGTAGACCTCTTCTTACGGTCCTTCTCAGGTCTTTACGAAGGAGGAGAACCAGAACAGAGTAACTAAAAGCAAAGAGTGAGAGGACAGTTGAAAGTCCGGTGAAGAGCATACCTATGAGAAGGATTGCGAGTGAGATGACAAGAAAATGGTCTGAGACCAATAGCTTCTGAGCCTTGGATCTGATACTGATTATCGTGTATTGGAGCTTAGCTATGCAGGGTCGAAGTCTGCCAGAACCAAAGTGTGGGCCTTTCCTAACAGCAAGCAACGCTCCAAAGAAGAATATGCTCAAAATGCCAAGGAAAGCGCCAGCAACACCACTTGCAGTGACAGTCCTTGTGATGGTAGGAGAGTAGTATGTGACTGTCACAATGCCCGTGAAATGGCTAGTGATAGTCTCCGTCGGAGCAGTCACGGTCCATACTGTGCGAACTGTTTGAGTGAACACGTAGGTTATTGCGGTTGGCAAGGTAGCAGTAGTCCAACTTGTCTCAACTGAGGTAAGCGTAATCGTTCTGGTAATATACCATGTCGACGTGGCCGTAGCGGTGGTGCGCACAACCTCAAACTGGCAGCCCGCCATGCACTGAGGGGAAGGCGGAGGCCAGGTCACAACCTGCCCCCAAAGTTCAATCATATACATGCCAGTCACAGGGCCTGCTAAGATGGTGGATGTTGCTTGACCTGGACTGAGGTTTAGCCTTGCTTGAGAACCATCTGGTCTTTGGACGACTAGCCAGAAACTCACGCCAACAGCCGGAGTAGGGCTTACGCGTATCACCACTGTCTCCCCAACATTGTATACCGGCTTGTCTGTCCAGACTGTGAACTGAACAGTCAGTGCACTCGCACTGAAGCAGCTTATCACTGTCAGAACGAAGAGAAAACCGACTGAAGATAGTGTAGATAGGTATCTGGGTTTTGTCAGTCGTGTGCACGTTGAGACCGTCAATACTGTGGCGGCCAATGGCTTCAGCTGCCTAGAAGACACACTTCAATTATCCCAAACATTGGATACTTCCAAAACATTCTACTTAAACTTGCGCACAGTTGCTCCGCCGTCTTCAGTATGGCCTGTCTACAGCCCTAGTTGAGGAGCATATGCGAAGTAAGCTCGTCTGAGTTCCTCACGATCAATTCGGTCATATATGTCGATAGCATCGCGGCGTCGATCTCCTCTCAAAGCTTTGATGAACTCCCTATCCATCCCCGCACGCCTCAGATGAGTGGTGAACCAGTGACGAAAACAGTGGGGAGACACATGATCCTCTGGCCTAGGAGAGTTCGCATTGTGTAGACCCACCCTCTGCGCATATTTGGAAACCATTGAGTAGACCCCGTTTCTCTTGAGTCGCCCACCCTGTTCCCCGATGAAGAGCGCTCTGGTAGAAGAGTTCAACTTTTCCCGCTGATTCAGCCAACGTTTGAGCAGCCGAGCTGCTTCGTCGTCGAAGAAAACCGTTCTTCCACTGCGCTTCTTGAACTGATTGCGCTTGATCGTGATGGATTGTTCAGCCCAGTTGATGTCATCAATATCCATGGCGATCAATTCTCCTCGTCGTACGCCTGTCTTCGCCATTAGCGTCATGATTGCCTTGTCGCGGGTGTCAATCACAGAGTTGATTAGCAGGCCCATCTCTTCAACGGTGAGCAGCTTCCTCGGTGATTCAACATCTCCATCGCTCTCCTCTTTGTATCTGCGAAGGTATCGCTTCCTCACGCCTGGCACAGGGTTCCTCTCCATGTAGTCTTCGAAGACTAAGTACTCGTATAGTCCAGCTATGCCTGATAGGTCATTCTCCAAGGTCTTCTGATCCACACCCTGAGAACGTCTTTGGCGGATGTACTCATGCAACGCATGCTTGTCTACATTGAGAACCGAGATTCCTCGCTGATCCAAGTAAGCCAGATACTGCTTGATGCTGGATCGATAGCGGCGAATTGTTTCGTCTGTAAGCTGCCGATCACGGCAGTCTTCAACAAACAGTTCTAGTAGCCGTTGAGCTTCAGGTGGTTGAATGAGAACCTGTTGACTCATCAGGCTACCCACTTCCAGCCTCTTCGCGTCTTGTCGACCAGTCCGTAGGCTTCCATGTTCTCCAGTTGTTTGGAGACTGCCTTAACAAGAGGCGTATCGCGTGGATTGATTCTCAGAAGCCTCAGCAGATGGTCTGAGTCAATCGTATCGCCTTTCTTCAGCAGCTCGATCAGTCGTTTATCGTATCCCCGAATGCCTTCGAAGCTCTTATCGAGAAACGGTTCAGCTCTGTAACGGCGAAGCTCATTCTCAACTCGTTCCAGAGCCAGCTTGAGAATCTCGTTCTCGCGTGTAAGCTTCTCAATGTTCTCGTCTTTCGCTCTCAGCTGCTGAATCAGGTCAGCCCGAGACTTGTACTCTTCCTTACCCTGTTCTTGCAACAGAGAATTGGTCACATGCTCAACAACGAACCGGGAGATGGATTCACCGCTCTTCTTCGCCCTAGCCTTCCAGTCTTCCACCATCTCGACAGAGGACAAGTAAACGTAGATCGACCGCTGTTTGATGGATTCCGTCTTGCCCATCTAGATCCGAGAAAGCTATGTCCAAACGGCTATTTATATTTACCAGTAAAATGGTGCGGGGGGTGGGATTCGAACCCACGAAGGCCTTTGCCACAGGGTCCTAAGCTTTGCACCACACGGCCCATTCTGGAGCGTG
>Ga0315282_10002328_pt1 | contig 35192 bp, 31 predicted proteins | sample YL17G07_20_MG_FD_203693 | JGI IMG/M metagenome (GOLD analysis project Ga0315282, IMG submission 203693) | Sediment microbial communities from Yellowstone Lake, YNP, Wyoming, USA - YL17G07_20 | ecosystem: Environmental > Aquatic > Freshwater > Lake > Sediment | place: USA: Wyoming | collected...
GTTGATCGATACGTGCATCCCGACGAATTCCAGATGTTGAAGCTGAAAGGCTTCGAGATGGGATTCAGGCACGTCGAGTCGGGACCCCTCGTGAGAAGTTCCTACCATGCTGGAAGGCACGTTTGACCGCTCGCTGTGGAAGCCCATCCACCTCAGATTTGGTATTTGACTTTCTGCAAAAAAAGTGATAAATTTTCTCGGTTTGGATGACGTAAGACGAGGAAATTCACTCACTAGGGAGCAGCTTTAGGCGTGGGAGACAAGTTTACAGCATACATCAAAGATTCTGAAGTCCAGAAGAAATGGTATCTCGTGGACGCCAATGGTAAGGTACTCGGACGCTTGGCGAGCCAGGTTGCCCGAATCCTCCGAGGAAAGCACAAGGCAGCATTCACCCCAAATGCTGATCTCGGAGACTACGTCATTGTCATCAACGCGGCAAAGGCAAAGGTTGTCGGGAAACGCTCAGACCTTAAGACATATTTCCACCACACTGGTTACCCTGGGGGCGCCACTGTCGAGAGCCTCCGTGAGTTGATGAAGAAGAACCCGGAGCTTGTCGTCAAAAGAGCGGTCAAAGGGATGCTGCCACACAATCGCTTGGGCACGAGGATCTACAAGAAGCTCAAGGTGTACGCTGACAGCACCCACCCCCACGCCGCGCAGATGCCAGAGATCTTGAACTTCTAAAGAACTTTCAACGGAGGTCACGCTGGTCGATACAGTACGAGAAAGAAGACAGCCCGCATCACACCCACCCACAATCGTGGGCCGCAGGAAAAACGCTATTGCACGTATTCGGTTGGTCCCCGGTTCTGGAAAGATCACCATTAATGACCGAGCGGTGGAGAATTACTTCCCACTAGAAACTCTCCGAGCCGATGTTACCAAGCCCTTCGAAGTCACCAACACACTCGGGAAGTACGATGTCGTTGCGAATGTCCAGGGTGGCGGCGCGAGCGGCCAAGCAGGTGCAGTGAGACTCGGGATCGCCCGCGCTCTGAGTGCGCTTGATGAAGAGCACCGATCGCCTCTCCGGATCCATGGACTGCTAACGCGCGATGCTCGAATGGTTGAGCGGAAGAAGTATGGACAGCGGAAGGCTCGAAAGAGATTCCAGTTCTCGAAGCGTTAATGGGTAGTGTCAGGAAATCGAGAGAGTTCATTCCCGGAGGGCGGGGGCGAACTCTCGCGTTTTATTCATCAGCTGTGCTCTAAAAATACACATGCTCTCGGATCTCGATGGGGTTTGTCTCGTGGACACACGGGATCCCTGCGAGAGGTGATGAGAGCAGAGGCTTAATACAAATTCAGAAAGGCATGATATGGCCAGAGTCGAGCTTGCGAATCTCCTCGCGGCAGGTTCTCACTTCGGACACTTGACGCGCCGATGGAATCCGAAGATGAAGCCTTACATCTTCATGGAGAAGAACGGCATTCACATCATTGACCTAAAGAAAACCCAGGAGATGCTTGAGGATGCGGCGAATGCTCTCGCGAACATCGTTGCCGAAGGGAAGAGGATCCTCTTTGTTGGCACAAAAAAACAAGCAAAAGAAATCGTCCAGGAGGAAGCAAAGCGTTGTAGTGCAGACTATGCGACTGAGCGCTGGTTAGGCGGGATGTTGACAAACTTCACCACGATCCGTAAGAGTGTGAAGCGCCTGAACAATATCGAGAAGATGGAAACGGACGGCACGTTCGACAAGATTACCAAGAAGGAGGTCCTTCGCATAACTCGCGAAAAAGAAAAATTGCAGAACGTTCTCGACGGCATTGTCGATATGACTAGACTTCCGGGCGCAATTTATATTGTCGATATCAAGAAGGAGGCAATCGCTGTCAAAGAAGCGAGCCGTCTTGGAGTCCCTATCATTGCCATCGTCGATACAAACTGCGACCCCGACCCCATCAACTATCCAATCCCGGCGAATGATGACGCACTCAAATCCATCCAGCTCATCACCAAAGTGATAGCAGATGCTGTGATTGAAGGGAAACAGCGGGCGAAGGCGGCTGAGCTGGAGGAGGCGATGGCTGGAGGGGAGGCTCCAACAGTTGAAGCGAGTGGTGCAGAAGTCAGCAGCGAAAAGCCCGCATAGATTTTGAATTTGACAAGAAGGGGGAACAAGACTTTATGGTAACATCAGAACAAGTCAAACGCCTGCGAGAAATGACGGGCGCCGGAATGATGGACTGCAAAAGGGCGCTCGAAGAATCAGGCGGTGATGTGGAAAAGGCAGTGAAGCTGCTTCGCGAGCGTGGGGCCGCAGTGGCAGAAAAGCGTGCTGACCGTGCGACAAAGCAGGGTGTAGTGGAAGCGTACATACACACGGGCGGAAGAATCGGGGCGATGGTTGAGTTGAACTGCGAGTCTGACTTCGTTGCGAAGACGGAGGATTTTCGCACTCTGGCCAGGAACATCGCTATGCAGGTGACAGCGATGAACCCTCAGGTGATCACGCGGGAGGAGCTCAAGAAGGATCTCATTGAGAAGGAGAAGGAGATTTACCTCAATCAGGCAAAAAACGAAGGGAAAGACGAAGCCGCAGCTGAGAAGATTGCCCTGGACAGAGTGGAGAAATTCATCCAAGAAAACGTCCTCCTTGAGCAAACGTTCATTCGTGATTCAGGGAAAACAATTCGGGACCTCATTCACGAAGCCGTAGGCCGGATGGGTGAAAACGTTGCTGTTAGACGATTTGCGCGCTACCACCTCGGCGACGAGACCAAGTGACTAAGTGCTGATGGCTGCGTTGACGTATAAACGGATTCTCTTGAAACTCAGCGGTGAGTCGCTGCTGGGGAACAAGGAATATGGAATCGATCCTGGCGTAATTGACACCTACGCAGAAGAGATCAAAAATGTGAAGGAGCTGGGTGTCCAAGTTGGAATTGTCATCGGCGGTGGGAATATTTACCGAGGGACGGAAAATTCGCACGATGCCATAGATAAAGTCACTGGCGATCAGATGGGGATGCTCGCGACGGTGATCAACTCTCTCGCATTTCAGAGTGCTTTAGAAGCAAAGGGAGTGTATACCCGATTGCTCACCGCCATTCGTATGGAAGAAATTGCGGAGCCCTTCATCCGTCGTCGCGCTATCAGGCATCTTGAGAAAGGGCGAGTTGTGATTTTCGGGGCGGGGACGGGGAGTCCTTACTTCACCACAGATACTGCTGCTGTTCTTCGCGCAATTGAAATCGAAGCTGATGTCGTCTTGAAGGGAACGCGTGTTGAAGGGATTTACGATGCCGACCCCGAGAAGAACCCGCATGCGTTCCAGTTCCAAGAAATTTCCTACTTTGATGTCTTGGAAAAGGACTTGAAGGTCATGGATTTGACTGCAGTGACTCTCTGCAAGGAGAACAACCTTCCGATTATCGTCTTCAACATGAACAAGAAGGGAAATCTCAAGCGGTTGGTGAGCGGAGATCGGATTGGAACGAAGGTGTTTGATTTGAAACTGAAAGAGATGCAACCCACAAGATAGGCAACATACCTCGAGCGGCAATGGTCAAACAAATTTTGAAGAATGCTGAGGACCGGATGGTGAAAGCTGTAGAGGTGGTTCGCTCAGAGCTCGTGAAGATCAGGACAGGGAAAGCCACGACAGCACTTCTCGACGGTGTGAGAGTCGAGTACTACGGGAGCATGGTTCCACTTCATCAGGTGGCGAATCTCAGCGTTCCCGATGTACACCTCGTCACTGTGCAGCCGTGGGACAAGAATATGTTGGGACCAATCGAGCGAGCGATCCTGGCCTCGAACCTCGGCCTCAATCCCAGTAGTGATGGCACGGCCCTACGCGTACCCATTCCACCTCTGAACGAGGAACGAAGGAAGGAGCTTGTCAAGTTGGTGAAAAAGTTCGGTGAAGAAGGAAAGGTAGCGGTCCGAAATGTCCGTCGCGACGGCATCGAACATCTGAAAAAGGCGGAAAAGGATGAGCACTTCTCGGAAGATGAACGCAAGCACGGTGAAGCAGAAGCCCAGAAGATGACCGACAAGCACATCAAAGAGATCGATAACCTCCTCGCTCTCAAAGAGAAGGAGATTATGGAAGTGTAGAGATGTCTCAGACGAGAACTTGAGCTCAATTGAGCCGCCGCGTCTGGCGGCTTTTTTGTTCAAGTGTGTGAAGACGGCTTTCGGTAACGAAGAAGCGGCCGTTGACAATCTTCCGAAAACCCGTATCATGTGTCCGCATGCTTCGGATTCCAAGGCAGCTCTCCTCACCGGTTTTTTTTAAAGTCATACTTCGGCGACAGTTCTTGCGTGCGAAGTCTACGCGTGCACATAATCTCCAAATTCCAAATCTAGTTTTTTCCTTCAAGAATGACTTCGCAGTCACTCGAAGATCGCCGGAGGCAATCCACTCACCGAGGGAACGATTCTCTTGAAACTTTCGGTGTGAATCCTGCGTATCGAGAGATGAAAGTAGTTAATGGAGATCGCATTGGATTCTCGAATTCGAGAATGAGGAATTGTGATGAGTAACGGCGAGACAAATACCGGATCAGCTCAGTCGAGGCGGTTGTACAAGTCTAGGCACCATCGGATGATCGATGGCGTGTGCGGTGGTTTTGCCGAGTATTTCAACACCGATCCAACAATTGTCAGGATCCTCTGGATTCTTCTGACACTTGCAAGCTTCGGAGCTGGAATCGTCCTTTACCTCGCCTGCATGTTTGTTATCCCGGTGAATCCCGCACATTTCGGTCCGCAGGCTGTTCCAGCACCAGCTTCTGGAAATGGCGCTCGTCACTTCTGGGGGGCAGCGCTCGTTATCTTGGGCGGGATCATTCTCCTCAGCAATCTTGGATTTGAGTTCTTCCATTTCTGGTATATCCCCTGGGGTATCGTGTTCCCAACCATCCTGATTCTTCTTGGTGTCGGTATAATCTACTTTTCACAGGTGAAGAAGACAGAGACACCACCCTCTTCCACAGAGGCGCCGACGCCCGGCGTGCAGCCTCCGCCGAGAGAATTTCGCCGTTCAATTACCGACAGGAAGATCTTTGGCGTATGTGGCGGTCTGGCAAAGTATCTCAACGCAGACTCGAGCATTGTTCGAATCCTATTCATCGTCCTCACACTCGCATCGTTCGGCGTGGGGATCATTCTGTACCTAGCACTTGCGATTATCGTTCAAGAAGAACGGCTCTTTCCGACAACGCCATCTTGAGCCTAGCAACCTCGGAGACATCACATGCCCTTGCAGCGTAGACTCCCGGTGTTTGGTATTCTCCTTTTCGTGGTAGGAGTCGCACTCCTCCTTGAGAAGCTCGATGTCATAGAATTTGGATGGAGCAGAATACTCTGGGCTGCGGTTGCCGTGCTTGGAGCGGCGATTGTGATCCGCGCCTTTGTCCAGAATGGACGCGCGGGAATCTTTTGGGGGACTGTCCTTTTCCTCTATAGCCTCTTCTTCCTGTTGCGGAGTTTGGATCTCATCGAAGGTCATGTCGCGGTGTTTCTGCCGGCAAGCTTCGCGATCCTCGGTTTTGCCTTTCTGATGCTCTTCGTCTCCGATCCGAAAGATTGGCACCTTCTGATTCCAAGCGTTATCCTGCTCGGATTTGGAGGTGCGTTTATGCTGGCGGAGGCGGGTTACATTCGGCGGTGGGAAATGTGGGATTCGTTCAAGACGTGGTGGCCACTCATCCTCGTGCTCGTCGGCTTCTCTTTGATCCTCCGGAGGAGAAAGTTGTAACAGCCTCGGATGGCCCGCTCTTTCCTTCAGTGTGCGTCGTACCAGTTCTTTCCTGTTCCGACTTCCACTTCGATAGGAACATCCAGTGGCAACGCCTTCCGCATCTTCTCAACCACGAGCTCCTTCATCCCAACCAGCTCCTTCTTCTCTATTTCAAAGACAAGCTCGTCGTGGACTTGAAGAATCATCCTCGACGTGAATTCTTTTCGCCGTATCGCTTCGTGGATCTCTATCATCGCTAGCTTGATCAAGTCGGCGGCAGTCCCTTGAATCGGCATATTGATCGCCTGGCGCTCAGCGTTCTGGCGGACCGTTTGGTTCCTGCTGTTGATTTCGGGTAGATATCGTCGGCGTCCGAGAAATGTGGAAACGTATCCGTCCTGCCGGGCTCGAGCAATGGTATCGAAGATGTACTGGTTCACTTTCGGGAAGCGCTCGAAGTAGCGGGTGATGATCTCCTTTGCTTCTGCTTGTGAAATGTCCAGCCGTGAAGAGAGGCCGAACGGCCCAATTCCGTACATGATTCCAAAGTTTACTTCCTTTGCTCTGCGGCGCATCTCGCGTGTCACTTCGCTCGGCTTCACGCCGAAAACCTTCGCCGCCGTGGTTGCATGGATGTCCTCACCATTCCGGAACGCCTCGATCAGTCCTTCGTCCTGCGAGATGTGAGCCATCACTCTCAACTCGATCTGAGAGTAATCAGCCGACATGATGAGCATGTCTTTGCTGCCGGGGACAAACGCCTTCCGAATCTCTCGGCCGAGGTCGGTGTGCATTGGGATGTTCTGAAGGTTCGGGTCGCTGCTCGAAAGCCTGCCAGTTGTCGTTCCAGTTTGGTTGAACGAGGTATGCACACGGCCCGTGCGAGGATTAATGGCTTTTGGCAGAGCGTCGACGTAGGTCGATTTGAGCTTCGAGAGCTGCCGGTACTCAAGGAGCCTCTCAACAACAGGATGTTCATTACGGATCGTCTCGAGCACTCCAACGTCAGTCGAATAGCCGGTCTTAGTCTTTCGGACAATGGGGAGTTTGAGTCTATTGAAGAGGATATCGCTGAGCTGCTGCGTCGAGTTGATATTGAATTTCTCTCCAGCCATCTTGTAGATGTCTAAGATAATGTTCTCAAGCAGCAATTCCAATTCCTTCGACATCATGTCCAGGAACTTGGTATCCAGTGTCACTCCCGTGCATTCCATGTCTGCAAGGACGACAAGCAGGGGGAACTCCACTTCTTCGCAGAGCTTCAGCATCTTTAACTCTTCGAGCTTGCGCTTGAGTACATCGTGAAGTCGGAGGGTGATATCGGCGTCTTGGGCAGAATAGTCAGCGATTTTCTCAACCGGGATGTTTCTGATATCGACCTTCTCCTTACCTGTCCCTACAAGCTCGCCATATGAAATCATCTTGTAACTGAGATATTCTTGGGCGAGTGAATCCAGATTATGCTGTCCATCGGCACGCAAGACATAGCTCGCGATCATCGAATCGAATGAAATCCCTTGCACCCCAACCCCATGATGTGACAACACTAGCAAGTCAAACTTCACATTCTGTCCGCATTTCTTGATCTTTGGGTCTTCAAAAATAGGCTTGAGCTGCTGAAGCGTCTTAGAAATATCCATCAAATGTTCTTTGTCTGTCGCGGGCTCATCATGCCCTGAATCTCTGTCCTCTTTTCGACGTGCTTTCGAGTCACTTGAACCGAACAAGCCTAATTCTTCAACCTGATCTGAAGGAGACGATGTATTCTTTGAGAGCGATTCGTTTGACCCTCTTCCGACCGGCAGGTAGTACGCCTCGCCAGGGCTCGTCGCAAACGACAAGCCAACGAGTTCTGCTTCAAGTGGATTCAGAGAAGTCGTTTCTGTATCGAAAGAGATCAATGGCGAAGCCGAAAGCTTCGCGCAGAGCATCTCGAGTTCCTTCTCTGACTTGATGAGAAAGTATTTGTGTTCGTCGGTGGTTATATCGGTTAATGGCTTCAGGTCGGTGACATCAAAGCTAATGTCTTCGTCCGTCTGGGGAACACTTTCCAGAAGTTTCCTGAGGAGTGATCCGAACTCGAGCTCTGTAAAGATCTTCCTCAGCTTTTTGATGTCACGCGGTTTGGCTTCGAGGTGCTGGATATCGACTTTAATTGGTACATTTGTGTCGATCGTGACGAGCTCTTTTGAGAGAAGAGCCTTCTCTTTGTTCTGCCTCAGTTTCTCCTGCAGCCCTTTTTGAGGAATACCCTCAATGTGTTCCAGGAGATACTCAATCGAACCAAACTGCTGAATCAGTGGGATCGCCGTTTTCTCTCCGACCCCTGGAACGCCTGAGATGTTATCCGACTTATCACCAATAAGTCCGAGAACATCTGTCACCTTCTCCGGAGGAACTCCGAATTTCGCCTCGACGCCTTTCTCATCGATGATTTCCCAATCATCGCCGCGCTTCCCGGGTTTGCACATCTTGACGAGGGGGGAGATTAACTGCATGAAGTCCTTGTCACCGGTCACCACATTTGTCTCGATTCCTTTTGCCTCCGCCCGCTTCGCAAGGGTTCCTATTACATCATCTGCCTCGTAACCCGGGGCCTCCAAAATGGGGACGTTGAATGCCTCGACCACTTCTTTCAGTCTGCCTAGTTGATCTGCCAATGCTTCCGGCATCTTTTCACGCGTTGCCTTGTATGCAGCAAACTTCTTATGACGGAATGTAGGCTCGGGTGTGTCGAAGACAACAGCGATGTGCTCGGGCTTCTCCTCTTCCAGGATTTTCATGAGGGTGTTGACAAACCCGTAGATGGCACTCGTGTTCTCGCCTTTCGAGTTAACAAGTGGTCGATTGATGAACGTGAAGTACGCACGGTAGGCGAGTGCCATCCCGTCGAGGAGAAAAAGTCGTTCGCGTTTGGGCATGTCTCAAGAAAATCAGTTGAAAGAAAGCTAAAGATTTTGGATGGAAGAAGCAAGGAGAAGGAGTCCGTGCGCCAAGACCTCGATTCTCGGGCGCCACTTCGTTGATTCTCTCTTCAATTTGTTCTATATTTTTCCCAATTCAGAAAAGAGAGAATGGCAAGAGAAGTCCAGCTCGTGCTCGATTGTGAAGATTTCTTCAAGAAGAAGGCAGCGTATACTCTTGAGACCCTCTTCCAAGTCCTTGGATTGGGCTTTCGTTTCCTGGACCCAAAGGAAGTCTCTTCCGATGACATCGTGATCTGGTATGGGCATGAGAGGCCGAATGTGGATGGGACCGTCCTGTTCATCCACGCGAATCGCGAGGCGCAATCTCTCTTTCGGAGACAGCTCCCTCTCGACGCGTCAAGGGCGAAGGAGATCACTCTTGAAGGAGAGGAGTCCTTGGCTCTGTTCTTCGACGAGGAATTCGAAAGCAATCCCGCAGCAGTTGTCTCGGGGGACGATCGATTTCGGACTATCCATGTCGACATTATTGCCTCGGCGTTTTACTTTCTTTCATGCTGGCAAGAGGTTACGTCTTCGGAGAGGGATCGGCATGAACGGTTTCCGGCGTCAGCGAGTCTTCAGCATCATCACGGTCTTCTCCATCTTCCTATTGTGAATCAATACATCATGTTGCTTTGCAGAGAACTGGAGAGGCTATCAGGGCAGCGAATTCCTCAGTCGCCTCGCTTCGCTGGCAGAGATTTTGCTGTCTGCATGACTCATGATGTCGACTACCTGAGAAAATGGACTCTTGGGATAGTCTATCGAGAGTTGGTTCAGTATTTTCTCCTCGGGAGGGAGGACGGAGATTTTGGAAGGAGACTCAAACGGCTTCGAGCTTTTCTCAAAGCTCTGTCCGTGCAGGCTGATCCCTATCGGTCTTCTATTGGGAGAATCCTGAAACTTGAGAAAGAATCCGGTGTGCATTCAACGTTCTACCTTAAGACCGGCGTCACGAGCAGACATGATGTGAGTTACCGACTCAATGACGGGTACGGACATGAATTCTTAAGAGCACTTGAGGCTGGAGGTCATGAAGTCGGTCTTCATCCCAGCTACAATGCGTTTCTGGACCGGGGGAAGATGAAAGTTGAAAAGGAGAGACTTGAGGGTGCACTGCACGTGAAGCCCGCTGGAGTCAGGCAGCATTTCCTTCGGTTTAGAATTCCGGAAACATGGAAGATTCAGGCGGAGTTAGGCTTTATCCACGACGCCACACTGGGTTTCTCTGATCATGAAGGATTTCGTGCGGCGGTCTGTCATCCCTTCCGTCCATATGATATCGACAATGAGGATGTGATTCCCATGTGGGAGATTCCCCTCCTAGCGATGGATGGGACGTTTCAATCTTACAGAAGTAAATCTGCCGAGGAAAGCCTGGAAATAATCAAGAGCCTGATAAGAACGGTGAAGAAGTACCACGGTGTCGGGGTTCTTCTCTTCCACAACACGTGCTACGATGAACTCGACTACCCAGGATGGGGAAGAGTCTTTGAAGAATCTCTCCGATTCTCGTTGGAAGAAGGCGCGTTTGTGGGAAGTGCGTTGGAGATTTTGAATTCCTACCTCGAGACATCGATCCCATCTCTCCACGCATGAGTGTTTACCTCTCCCTCGTTTTTCAGCAGCTCATTGCAGGAGGCACGCACATCGTCGCGAAGGCGACCCTGCATGATGTCGACCCGGCAACACTTACGCTCCTGCGGTCCATCGTCACCGCGTGCATCATGGTCATAGTTATGCTGCTGAAAGAGCCACGCTGGAGAATCGAACGAGTCGATTACGTGAGGCTTCTCTGGCTTTCGCTTCTCGCCGTACCCATCAACCAATTCATTTTTTTCTATGGGATTAGCCGTTCGACAGCATCAAATGCAGCCCTCCTCTATGCAACGACCCCCGTGGTTGTTCTCATTCTCTCTCGTGTGATTCTCAAAGAACCGGCAACCTGGAAAAAAATCGTCGGGGTGATCGTTGCCTTGACTGGTGTGGCGTTCGTCATTCTTGAGGACGGGTTTGAGTTGAACTCAACTCACACGTATGGAAACCTCCTCCTCGTTGTTGCGGTATTTGCCTGGGCGCTCTTCACGATATACGGAAAGCCCATGATTCGGAAGTACGGGGCTTTCTATGTGACCTCACTCGTTCTGATGCTGGGAATGATTCTGTACCTTCCCCTGGGAATCCTCTATGGAAATCTGACGTCGCTCTCATCGCTCACTGCCCCGGATTGGGGGGGAGTCCTCTACCTCAGCATCGGTACATCATTCCTCGGGTACTTCCTCTGGTACTATGCGCTGGAGAGGATTGATGCGAGTAAGGTGGCAATCTTCTCAAATGCCCAGCCGTTCTTCACCACAATCCTTGCTGTCATTCTTCTCGGTCAAGGTGTTTCCACGACATTCGTGTTTGGCGGGTTGCTCACGATCTCAGGTGTCATCCTCGTGCAGTTCGGATGAACTGGCCAAGTTGAATTCAGTCCGCACTTTCAGTATATTTGAAGGGTCCGTTGAGGAGGGCTCGCCTAACGGTATGGCAGTGGTCTTGAAAACCACCGTCCGCAAGGACTTGGGGGTTCGATTCCCTCGCCCTCCGCAAAAGAAATTCTCATCATAGGTCCATTCAGAATCCCACAGGAGGAACGAAGCCTTTTGCTGCGTGCATTGGGTTCTTTGATAGTGGCTGCGTCTATGGCTCTCTTAGTTTTCGGTTGTTCAGCATCCAAGCAGTTTGAGCCTATTCCAGCCGGTCTTGACACGACGAAAGTCCCCCATGAGACCATCGAGATGACCGCAGAACACTTCCGCTTTACACCGGAGGATCTGCACGTCAAACAGGGGACGCTCCTTACTCTGAAGATTAAGAGCATCGATGGCACGCATGGCTTCAGCCTCGGGGAGTTCGGAATCGACATCAGACTCGAAGAAGGAGTCACGAACACTGTTGGGCTTTACTTGCCGAAGAAGGGTGAATACGGCTTCCGTTGCTCCCACTTCTGCGGCCTTGGTCATCTCGGAATGAAGGGGAAATTGTACGTGGAGGAGCGGCGAGTTTCTTCACACAGCTTGGCCGCACCTTCTTGGATCTATCCTTGAGACCCCGTTGTTCACCTCCCTGTAATCGCGTTCCGATTTCTGGGAACTCATCCCTATCCTGATTTTTATTTTCTCGGACAGTTTGCTTGAATTTGGACTAAGCATTTCATACATTCCGTCGTATCGCCTACTGATTCTTTCCTAAGAATTCTCCTTCATCCTTCTCTTCAGACCGAGATTCTGTCATGATGATCGGTCACATAACATCTACCAACAACGGCAGCAATCTCTACCCTTCGAGAGGGAACACCATGAGAGGGATAAAGGACCCGCTGAAGATACTTCTCATGCTCCCCGCGGTGGACATCTCAGCCTGCAAGAAATCTGATTCACTCGGAGATGGCACGAGAGAGTCTCCACAACTTGAATCGTCCTCGAGGAAGAGCGAACAGTCTATTTCGGCATTTTGAGAGGAGGGAATATGCAAGTCAAAGTGAAGAAGATCGATGGTACAAACGTCCTGAGCCTCGAAGGAGACTTTCTCGGGGAGGATGACCATCATAAAGTACGAGAGCGCGTATGCGACCTCGTGAAGCACGGAAGAACAAATCTTGTCCTCGATCTCACTCACGTTGAGCACATCAATAGCTGTGGGCTTGGATCGCTGGTGTGTGCGTTGACCACGGTACGGAGAGCGGGTGGAGAACTTCGATTGACAGGGGCGGGAATCCACGTCAGAGAAATCTTAAAGATCACGCACCTTAACAACATATTTCAGATTTATCCAAGCGTGTCCGCGGCGGTGTCGAAACAAAGTGTTCACAAGAATTGATGTTTTCAATTGGAGGGAAAGTACCGAGAAGGAATTTCGGCCACATTGAAACTGTGTGGCTGGGCAGAGGATTGCTAGCTTCAAGATCCTGAAGAAGTTCTCTTCCGTTGCGGCTTCGCCGGGAGCAGAGCGAGTTGCGACAACATTGCGGAGTGCGCTGGACCAAATCGATAGTAGGAGGCGTGGACTATGATCAGACAGACAATATCCCACTACAGGATTCTTGAAAAGCTCGGCGAAGGCGGCATGGGTGTAGTCTACAAAGCTCACGACACTAAGCTCGACCGCGATGTGGCACTGAAATTCCTCCCGCACTACCTCACCAGCGATCCAACCGAGAAAGAACGTTTCTACCACGAAGCTCGTGCGGCAGCCGCGCTAACGCACCAAAACATCGCCGTCGTTCACGAGATCGGAGAGCACGAGAACCAGCTCTTCATAGCGATGGAGTATGTGGAAGGGAAGACTCTCAAACAGCTAGTGGAATCCGAGACTCTTTCGGTCAAAAGGGTTTTGGACATAGCCATTCAGGTCTGTGAAGGCCTCACCGCTGCCCACGAGAAAGGAGTGGTCCATCGAGATATTAAGTCGGACAACATCATACTGACAGCCAAGGGTCAGGCGAAGATCATGGACTTTGGGTTGGCAAAGGTCAAAGGGGCGACGAAACTGACGAAGACCGGGTCGACGCTTGGCACCGCTGCGTACATGTCACCGGAACAGGCCCTGGGTGAAGAAGTCGATCAGCGGTCAGACATTTTCTCATTTGGTGTTGTGCTGTACGAACTGCTCGGCAGCAGACTGCCGTTCAGAGGAGAGCATGAAGCAGCGCTGATGTATTCCATCGTCAACGAAGAGCCACAACCGATAGCACGTTTCAACGAAAAGGCAACGCCGGAGTTAGAGCACATTGTGATGAAAGCGCTTGCGAAGGACAAAGAGGAGCGGTATCAACATGCGGATGATTTGCTGGCGGACTTGCGACACGAGCGGAAGGGGTTGGAGTATTCGAGAGCAGGTTACGTGAGAGCACCTACAGTGGAGCAACCTGTTGTTGAACGAGAACCTGCGAAGCCAAGAAGGAATCTGCTTAAGTACGTCATCCCGATAGCAATCATCTTCGCAGCAGCGGTGCTTGTAGTCATCCTTAATCCATTCAACTTTGAAATCGGTCCGAAGAAAGCCCTTCCCGCTGATCGCAAGTCAGTTGCCGTGCTGCCGTTTACGAATATGAGCGGGAACAAGGAGGATGAGTTCTTCAGCGACGGCATCACCGAGGACATCATCGCCCAGCTCTCGAATATCGGAGAGCTGAAGGTCATTTCCCGGACATCGGTCATGCCATACAAGAACACGAGCAAAAGTCTTCGGGATGTCGGGAGAGAGCTGAATGTTGCCACGGTGCTCGAAGGGAGCGTACGGCGCGCGGGCAATCAGGTGCGCATCGTCGCCCAGTTGATCGACGCAGCGAGCGATCAGCACCTCTGGGCTCAGACCTATGACAAGGAACTGACGCAGGTCTTCGCTATTCAGAGTGACGTGGCTCAACAGATCGCTTTGGCTCTCAAGGCGAAACTCTCACCGCGGGAAAGAGAACTGCTCGGAAAGAAACCGACGGAGAACCTCGATGCGTATTCCTACTATCTCAAAGGCCGCGAGTACTATTACCGCTATAGCAAAAGGGACAATGAGAACGCCATCGACCTTTTCAAGAAAGCCCTTGAGCTCGATCCGAGCTACGCTCTCGCATACGCCGGCCTGGGCGATGCCTACGCGCAGCGAGCGACGAGGTTCGGTTTCCCGCGGATGTGGACTGATTCATCGATCGCAGTAAGCAGCAAGGCAATCTCGATAGATCCGAATCTTGCTGAAGGGTACAAGGCGCTCGGGATCGCCTATAGCGCGAAGGGATGGATCAGAAAGAGTCTTGAAGCGAACCAGAAGGCGATCGAAATCAATCCCAACTATCACCCCGCTGTCGGAAATATCGGTTATATGAACATGCGACTCGGGAAATTCGACGAAGCATTGCAGTGGCAGAAGAAAGCTTTGGCTTTGAATCCTATGATGGCGTACAGCTATGTGGGGGTCGCATCTGCCTATTTGGACTTATGTGATGACGCGAGGGCGAAGGAGTGGTGCAATAAGGCACTCGCCCTCCAACCCGACTTAGCCGCAGCGCGTTTCTTTCTGGGCGTGATGCATTTGGAACGAAAGGAGTACCAGCAGGCAATGGACCAGGCCCAGAAGATCCTTGCGCTTCAAGCCGATGATCGTTCAGGCCTTTTCCTAGCTGGCGCTGCTGAGCTTCTTTCCGCAAACTATGCACAGTCAGAACAGTATTTGTCGAAAAGCATGGCTATCGATTCGACATCAGGGACAACCAGCTTGGGTTACATCTACATGAAAACAGGAAGAAAGGATGAAGCAGGAAAGATGCTCGCCCGAAGTCTCAGGCACGACGAGGAGGAATTGGAGAAGGGCAATGAGAGTGATTGGATTCCTTATGATTTAGCCGAGATCAACAGCATGCACGGCAACAAAGTGGAAGCATACAGGTGGCTAGAAAGGGCCATCAACGCCGGTTGGAGAGACTACCGCTCGGCCGAGATCGATCCGCTTCTGGAAAACATCTGTAACGAAGGCAGATTTAAGCAAATGATGACGGATGTGAAAGCCAAAGTTGACGAAATGCGAAAGCACGTTCAAGAGATGGAGAAAGAATAATCGGTCAGATTCAAAAATTGCCTTCAAGTGCTTTCCAGCGAGCAGGTGCAATTTTGATCCCACTGTGCGGGACGCTGTTCTTTTCAGCGGGACCATTTTCAGGAGGACAGTTAAATGATTGGCCAGACCATTTCGCACTATAAGATTCTCGACAAGCTCGGTGAGGGAGGCATGGGTGTGGTCTACAAAGCCGAGGACACGAAACTCAAGCGTACCGTCGCCCTGAAGTTTCTCCCTCGAGGCTTGGAAGCCCACGAACCCGAACGAGCCAGGTTCCTGCAAGAGGCTCAAGCCGCAGCCGCTCTCAATCATCCTAACATCTGCACGATCTATGATATAGCTCAAGAAGGCGACCAACAATTCATCGTGATGGAGTTTGTGGACGGGAAGACACTGAGGCAGATGATACCAGTGCAGAAGATGCAGGATGCCATCGGCTACGCCACCCAGATTGGCGAAGCCTTACAGGAGGCACACAGCAAAGGTGTTGTCCACCGCGACGTCAAGACCGACAACATCATGGTCAACACCAAGAACCAAATCAAGGTGATGGATTTTGGGTTGGCCAAGTTGAAAGGGTCGCTGAAGCTGACGAAAACCTCGAGCACGGTGGGAACGCTGGCGTATATGGCACCTGAGCAGATCGAAGGTGGAGAGGTCGATGCACGGAGTGACATCTTCTCATTTGGGGTCGTGCTCTATGAGATGCTGACGGGGCATTTGCCGTTTCGCGGAGAGCATGAAGCAGCGATGATGTATTCGATTTTGAACGAAGAGCCGGAGTCTTTGCAGAGGTATCTGCTGGATGCGCCCTCGGAGTTGCTGCACGTGTTAAATCGTGCGCTGGAAAAGGATCCGAATGACCGGTATCAGAATGTGGCGGAGATGGTGATCGACCTTCGAAGGCTCAAGAAGGAAACCACCCGGGTTGTGCGGCCCACTGCGCCAGTGGTGTCCCTTGAAGGCTTGCCTCATATACCAGAAAAGCCTTTACTAGGTTTGCTCAAACAAAAATGGACCGGCCCTGCTGCTGTTGCAGTTGGATCCTTGCTCGTCCTAGCGCTTGCCTACTTTGTTATCTGGCCTTCGATCCATGGGCTGCTCTTCCGAACTGAGCGCGTTCCGATTGCCGTCATCTCGTTCGAGAACCAGACGGGCGATCCGCAATTCGACTACCTCCGTTCCGCCATCCCGAACCTTCTGATTACCAGCCTCGAACAATCTTCGGCCCTCAGAGTGACAACGTGGGAGCGCATGAGGGATTTGCTGAAGCAAATGGGGAAACCAGACGTCCAGGTGATCGGCACAGATCTCGGGTTTGAGTTATGCCGCATGGATAGCGCACGAGCGTTGGTTACAGGGAGCTTTGTCAAAATGGGAGACATGTTTGCCACCGATGTAAAGGTGCTGGACGTGGACACCAAGCAGCTCCTGAAAAGCGCCAGCTCGAAGGGCGAGGGTGTTGGCAGCATTCTGAAGTCACAGATTGATGAGCTCGGGAAGCAGATCGCGACAGGAATTGGGCTGCCGACAACGGTCGTCGCGAGCGAGCAAAAAGTAGTTGCAGACGTGACGACATCTTCACTGCAAGCGTACAACCTCTTTCTCAGAGCCGATGAAGACATGGACAAGATGTACTACCTCGACGCTCGTCGATTCCTGGAGAGAGCTGTTGCCTTGGATTCCACTTTCGCGCTGGCCTATCTCAGGCTAGCAGTGACGTACGCTTCTTTGGGTGAGCGGCAGCTCTGGCGTGACGCCTGCCAACGCGCGTTCAGACTTCGTGATAGGGCAACGAGAAAAGAAGCTCTTTTCATTGAGTCCTACTATGCCCAATCTGTTCAGCGAGATGGAGGCAAGGCCTACCGGCTGTTGAAGCAGCTTGAGTCGGAGTTTCCCAAAGAAAAACGTGTCTACTATCGACTGTCCTTCTTTGCGGAGGAGGACACTGTCGCCATGTTGAAGCAAGCATTGGCACTCGATCCGTCGTATGGGGCAGCACTCAACGAGCTTGGATATGCATACGCTCGAAGGGGAGAGTATCAACTGGCCATCGAAGCCTTCGAACGGTATGCGACAGTCTATCCTGCAGACGCGAATCCATACGATTCGATGGGCGAGTTGTACTATTTCATGGGGAAGCTCGATGACGCAATTTCGAAATACAAAGAAGCCCTTGACATCAGGCCTGACTTTGGTTCCGCGTGGGGGATTTCCTATGTCTATGCTTTGAAAGAGGATTATGATGCAGCCATCAATTGGATTAATAAGATTCCTCCACAGGCTCAAGCTGGCGGATCACAGTGGAGTGTGCCTTTCGATCGTGCTGCTTACGAATACTGGATTGGGAAGACTTCGCAGAGCCTGCGCAGCCTCGATACAGCGTCTGATGCCGCCCGTGCAGCCAAGAATTCATGGTGGGAGGCACTTGTGTCTTCCTCGAACGGTCGCATTCTGGGAGATCGAGGTCACCTCGAGCGTGCAAGGAAAGCCTTTGCAGATTGTGCTGCTCTCGCGAAGAACGCGTATCCGATGAATGCCGATTACTATGACGCATTTTTTGGTCTCATGCAGGCAAGGCTCTACTTGAAGGAGGGCCAGACAAAACCTGTGGAAGTAGCGCTCACTGTTGCTCAGTCCACACTGCCAAAGCTGAAGGGCATTTACAAAACCTGGTTGGAATTTCTTCGCTTCCAGGTCTATGGCGAACTGTTGTTAGCGCAAGGAAAAACGGAAGAAGCGATCCGTCATCTGGCAAGTCCAGTTGAAATGCCATCACAGCAGATCTCCGGTGGAATGATAGCTTCGGCAACCTTCATGTTTCCTCGTGACGTGTTGGCCAAAGCATACGTCCAGAAGGGAGATCTTGATGCTGCCATCCAGGAATATGAACGAATCACCACATTTGATGCGGCAAGCCGAGAGAGAAGATTGATCAATCCCCTCGATCGCTATGAGCTGGGAAAACTGTACGAGAAGAAGGGCTTGAAGGAGAAAGCTGTCGAGCAGTACGAGAAGTTCCTTTCGCTCTGGAAGAATGCGGATGCTGATCGTCCAGAGTCGAAAGATGCGCGGGCAAGGCTGGCGCGGTTGAGAAGGCAAAGCTGAGACTCATCGGATCATCAAACAAATGAAGAAACACATATGATCGGCCAGACAATATCTCAGTACAAAATACTCGAAAAGCTCGGCGAAGGTGGAATGGGTGTAGTCTACAAGGCCGAGGATGCCAAACTCAAACGCACCGTAGCGCTGAAGTTCCTTCCCAAAGGGCTCGAAGCCCACGAACCCGAACGAGCACGCTTCTTGCAGGAGGCGCAGGCTGCAGCCGCACTCAATCATCCGAATATCTGCACGATCCACGATATTGCCAGTGAAGGCGAGCAACAATTCATTGTGATGGAGTTCGTGGACGGGAAGACACTGAGACAGGTCATCCCTGTCCAAAAGATGCAGGATGCCATCACCTATGCCATCCAGATTGGTGAAGCCTTACAAGAGGCACACAGCAAAGGCGTTGTCCACCGCGACATCAAGACTGACAACATCATGATCAACTCCAAGAATCAGATCAAGGTGATGGATTTCGGACTGGCAAAGTTGAAAGGATCACTCAAGCTTACAAGGACCTCCAGCACTGTAGGGACACTTGCCTACATGGCACCGGAACAGATTCAGGGCGGTGAAGTTGATGCTCGGTCAGATATTTTCTCCTTCGGTGTTGTTCTATATGAGATGCTGACAGGACATTTGCCGTTCCGAGGGGAGCATGAGGCGGCGATGATGTACTCTATTGTTAACGAAGAGCCAGAACCAATCGAACGGTGCAAGTCCGATGTATCACCGGTTTTAGCAAACATCATCCAGCGTGCTTTGGAAAAAGATCCGAATGATCGCTACCAATCTGCAGGTGACATGGTCATCGAGCTGCGAAGGGCGAAGAAGGAGACCTCGCGGGTTTTTCGTGCTTTTATCGTTCCAGCGACCATGGATAAAGGACCTGCGACTGTCTTTGAGGAACAACCAACGCCAGTCGTAGGCAAGCGAACAAAGTCTCCAAGAGTTGTCTTCTGGGCTGGGCTATGCGGTGTTCTCATTCTGGCTGCAGCGATCATTTTCTTCATCGCTCTGCCATCTCATCCTCCGCGTTTGAATCCCAACATGTCATTTCGCACGCTTGAGGTTCCATTCACACAAATGTGGTATCCAAGCATCTCTCGGGATGGTCAATGGATATCGTTCCCCGCCTGCGACGCTAACAACGAGTGGTCTATCTATTTTATGAATGTTGCCAAAGGCAATCCCTTGCGATTGACGAAGGAACCGATTAGTCAAACTTACGACACAGATATTTCTCCGGATGCGAGCGAAGTTCTTTATGACCGCAGACCGCCTGGTGGAAGTTTTGGAATCTATGTCGTTTCTAGCGCAGGTGGCATTGGGCGAAAAATTGAGGAACCGGCAGTATTTGGCAAGTGGCATCCAGACGGCAATCGCATTGGTTACGTTCGACTGGGAAACCCAATTGTCCCAAGTCAATCCGGTAAACGTGAGTTCTGGACTGTGAATCGTGATGGCAGTGAGAATCACCTCGAGTTCGTTGATAGTCTAGGTTATGTCTTTGCAGGTATCTCTTTTGATTGGTCACCAGACGGCAAATCCATCGCCTGGCTTAGATCATTTCCCAGTTATAAAGAGATCATCATCCGTGACATGAAATCAGGAAAGGAGCGTCAACTGACTTCATACGGAAAGGAAATAGATGAAGTCATTTGGGCATCGAACAATCAAATATTCTTCACGTCGAACAAGAGCGGAAACACGAACGTCTGGATGATTCCAGCGAGCGGAGGAGAAGCCATTCAAGTCACAAAAGGTACTGGACCTGATCTTGGGGTGAAAATCTCCTCAGATGCGAAGCGATTAGTGTACATGGAACAGCGCTTTATCAATCACATCTGGACCGTCAACGTTGATGGCAGCAACGCACGACAGGTGACATTTGACAATCAATACCTCGAGATGCCGTCCTTCTCGCCAGACAAGAAACGAATCTCCTTCACTATGGAATCTTCAGACATGTTGCATCCCAGCAGCCAAATCTTCATCATGCAGAGCGATGGAACCAACCGGACTCAGTTGACCGCTGGAGATGCTCAGTACTTTTACTCAGAATGGTCTCCCGATGGAAAATACATGACTTACGCTTCGAAGCGGGTTGATGAACCTGTGGACTCTTCACGCATCTATCTTATAGACGTGGATAATCCCGGAACACCAAGACTCATCGGTAAGGCTACCGGTGTATGCTGGATCAGCGCGGAGAAGCTTGTCACCTTTACCCCCGGTGTTCTGCGACATTCACACACCACGTTGTACTCTATTCACAGGAGCGAACCAATAGAAGTCAGCGCAGACTCTATCCTTCAGTTTCCGCTTCCCGATGGTAAATACGTAGCCGTGCGGGACTTAAGGAAAGGTCGAGGAGGATGGTGGTTAAAGACTGTAGGGATGGGACAAGGCGAGGCCATGAAGCAGATTCTATCTCCTGAGTACTCATCTTCGTTTTGGCCGAGTGTGAGCCTTCATTACGTCATATACCGACAACCAAACGGAGAGGTGTGGCGGATTTCCATTCCAGAGGGAAAGCGAGAACGACTACCCGCTATTTTGAACGGCATCAGTCCCCTGGCCACGATTCAAATGAGTTTTGACGATAAACAGTTGGTCTTCCTAAAGGAACGACTCGATACGAGACTTGTGCTCATTGAGAATGTTTTTGAGTGAGGGGCAGAATGGTGATGAGAGGCGGGATGGGTGTGGGCTGAGTCGCCGATTGAATGGGTCATTTGGAAGGCTGAGGACGATGGAGCGCGTCGGTACAACGCTCGAGAGGATCGTTGAACAGTCGCTGAATCTCAAAGGTGTGGGCAAGGCTGATCTTGTCCCCGGGGATCATGTGTTTGTGAAAACGCGCAACTCGGTTTACGACATACAAGTTCTGGGGAGCGGGATGTATTCTGTTTCCGGGGGATGGTTCGACAAGAAAGGTCTCTCTCCGACGAAGTTGGGAATAGCTGGTTGCACTTGGGGTGGTAGCGCGATCAAGGTGGATATCGTTGCCGCATGCGGGTTGCGACTGGAATTTCAAAACCGGTTGATCACCAGCACCATACAGAAAATCATTCTAATGCCGGTTGGTTGGCAGAACTAAAACTGTGACCAGGCAAATCCATCAATCGCGCAAGAGCCAATTCAGCGAATCTGAATTGGCCTTAGCTTGATGTTGTCATATTTCGCCCTCACCTTAATCCTCTCCCTTCAAGGGAGAGGAAAATGTGCTAGGTTGCCCTCTGCCCCTGTCGGAATGGGATAGGGTGAGGGACAGAGTTCAGGTATTTCTAGTAATCCGACCAAGTCAAGATTCTCTTAATCTTCAGCCACACTTGCGGGAGAACGCTATGATCGGCAAAACAATATCTCACTATAAAATCTTGGAGAAGTTGGGCGAGGGTGGAATGGGTGTTGTCTACAAGGCCGAGGACACCAAACTCAAACGCATCGTGGCTTTGAAATTCCTCCCTCGCGGACTAGAGGTGCATGAGCCAGAGCGCGCCCGCTTCGTGCAGGAAGCGCAAGCCGCCGCGACGCTCAACCATCCCAACATTTGCACTGTCCATGACATCACTGAGCACGAAGGTCAGCAGTTCATCGTGATGGAATTCGTGGAGGGGAAGACACTGAGGCAGATGATACCAGTCCAGAAGATGCACGACGCCATCGGCTACGCTATCCAGATTGGTGAAGCCTTACAGGAGGCACATGGCAAAGGTGTTGTACACCGCGACATCAAAACCGACAACATCATGGTCAACACCAAGAACCAGATCAAGGTAATGGATTTTGGGTTGGCCAAGTTGAAGGGATCATTGAAGCTGACGAAGACGAGCAGCACGGTGGGAACGTTAGCCTATATGGCACCTGAGCAGATCCAGGGGGGAGAAGTCGATGCAAGGAGTGATATCTTCTCATTCGGCGTTGTGCTGTACGAAATGCTCACGGGACACATTCCGTTCCGGGGAGAACACGAAGCGGCAATGGTGTACTCGATCGTCAACGAAGAACCGACGCCGATCCAGAGACATTTGCCCGACGTGTCTTCAGAACTGGTGCACGTTGTGAATCGCGCTTTGGAGAAGGATCCGGAGGATCGCTACCAGTCTGTGCGTGATATGGTCATCGATTTGCGCCGGCTCAAAAGGGAATCCACGAGAGTCCTTCGCACAACCGTTGCGCAGACGGGCATGCTGAAAGAGGCTGCAGCAACTCAACCAGCTACACCATTTCAAAGATCCAAGAAAAAGACTTTCTTCATCGCGATTGGTGCGGCGCTCATTCTCGTCATCGTCGTCGGCGTTATCATTCTGACCCGTATGCGGCCAGCCGAGAACCTTGTCGGCATGAACCCAAACATGACGTTCCGTGTTCTGCAAATCCCGCTTACACAGATCTCATATCCAGGATTGTCACCAGATGGCAGCTGGGTGGCATTTCCTGCAGCTGATGTCAACGGCAGGTGGGATGTGTATTTCATGAACGCTTCTGGTGGTGAACCGCGCCGAATCACTTCGGACTCAAGTCTCTTTGTGAACCAGACAGATATTTCCCCTGACGGGAGCCAAATCGCTTATGACCGGTTCAACCCTAACACTCAAAAAGATGAGGTGTATGTTGTTTCGTCACTCGGTGGGCTGAGTAAGAGAATTGCCGAGGCAGGCGTCGAACCACGCTGGCACCCTAATGGACAACGCATCGGCTACATGCTCCCGGTGCTACCCACGCCAATGGGAAGCAAATCTGGAAAGTTTGAAATCTGGAGTGTCAAGCCTGATGGAAGTGATAACCACCTTGAATTTGTGGACAGTGTCAGTGTAAGGGGTCGTTTTTCGTTCTCGTATTCACCCGATGGTCAATCTGTCGCATGGATCCGATCATTTCCTGAAGGGTATCAAGAAGTGATAGTCACTGAACTTGGAACAGCGAAAGAACATCAATTGACATTCGACAAGAAGAACATCGATGAAGTCTGTTGGACACGCAGCGACGAGATCATTTTTTCATCGAACAAGAGCGGGAATACAAATCTCTGGATGGTTCCTGTCTCGGGTGGTTCACCAATTCAGATTACCAAGGGCAGTGGACCTGACATTGGCATGAAAGTATCGGCCGATGGGAAGAGGCTCGTGTACCTTCAGCATCAATACATCGGACACATCTGGACTGCCAATGTGGACGGAAGCGGCGCACGCCAGGTGACCTTCGATGACCGCAATATTGAGTCCCCAACTCTCTCGCCGGATGGCAAGCTCATCGCGTTTTCCATGTATGACCCTGATCCCTTGAAATCGATCCGCTCAGTCTATGTTATGGACCTCGATGGCAGCTACCGACGACAACTGACTTCAGCCGATGAGATCGCAACGTCCCCGACCTGGTCGCCGGATGGGAGATGGATCGCCTACCGCTCCTGGTCACCATCCGAGTCAGCGGATTCCTCGAAAGTCTATCTTCTCGAGGCGGCCAATGCGGGCTCACCGAAACTCGTCGGCAAGGGCTTGGGGGTATGGTGGGTGAACCCAACGGAATTCATTCTGTTTACCCAGACGAAGTCCTTTCTGACCTCAGTTGGTGGGGCTGAGTTGAAGCAATTCTTTGAAGATTCAACACTTGCAAGACCGATTCTCGGAGGAAAGTATGTTTTGTTCCACGACCTCCACAAAGCACAAGAAGGATGGTGGCTTGTTTCCTCCACAGGCTCAAAGGATACTCCGGGTGGGAAGCCAAAGAAGATCCATTCGGGTGCTCTTGGCTACCTGCTCGCGCCCGACGGAAAATCTCTCTTCTACTTTAGGACTCCTACAGATATCTGGAGAGTGTCTTTGCCAGATGGACAGGAAGAACACCTGCGTGGGCCATTTCCCCCCGGGTTGTGGAGTCCCCGCGTGAGTTATGATGGCAAAGAGATGGTCTACGTCGATTCGCGTGTGAGTGCGAAGCTGGTAATGATCGAAAACCTCCGTTAGAGGAATCGTGCCATTGATCCACTGACGGTTGCAGAACTCTGAATGAATCAATGAAACAATGAACAAATGAAACAACCACTATGACCGGACAAAGCATTTCCCACTATAAGATCCTCGAAAAGCTCGGCGAAGTGCCAAAATTCCCCACGAGTGCTTCCCAACGAGTGGTTGGAATTTTGAGCATCTCCCGCTTCTTGGATTCCGCCTCAAGAGCGGGATTCCAGAAGGCGGAACCGACGTTTTCTGTCGGGAGTTACGGGGAGGGTGATCTATGATCGGTCAAACTATTTCGCACTACAAGGTTCTGGAGAAATTGGGCGAGGGTGGGATGGGAGTGGTGTATAAGGCGCATGACACCAAGTTAGATCGCGTCGTCGCTCTCAAATTTCTCCCGCACGGAATCACTGTAAGCGAGGAGGACAAGGCCCGCTTCCTGCAAGAAGCAAGAGCTGCCTCTGCCGTGATGCATCCAAATGTCTGCGTCATCCATGACATCGCAGAACATGCCGGGCAACAGTTTATCGTAATGGAATTCGTTGAGGGGAAGACGTTGAGGCAGGTCATCCCTGTCCAAAAGATGCAGGATGCCATCAGCTACGCCATCCAGATCGGTGAAGCCTTACAGGAGGCACACAGCAAAGGGGTTGTCCACCGCGACATCAAAACGGACAACATCATGGTCAACACCAAGAGCCAGATAAAGGTGATGGATTTTGGACTCGCAAAACTGAAGGGGTCGCTGAAACTGACGAGGACCTCCAGCACTGTGGGAACGCTGGCGTATATGGCGCCTGAGCAGATTCAAGGTGGAGAGGTTAATGCGCGGTCAGACATATTCTCCTTCGGTGTTGTGCTGTATGAGATGCTGACGGGGCACCTCCCATTCCGTGGGGAGCACGAGGCGGCAATGATGTATTCCATCGTCAACGAAGAGCCTCAGCCGCTCGAACGGTACAAGGCCGATGTATCTCCGCTGCTTGCAAACATCATCCAGCGCGCTTTGGAGAAAGATCCGAGCGATCGTTTCCAATCTGCAGGTGATATGGTAGTCGAGTTGCGTCGTGTTCAAAAGAAAACTACAAGAGTTGCTCGTGGATTAACGGCAGAGATGCCAGCCACTGCACCACCGCAGGCGGCGTCAGAAGCGGTTACTCCCCAAAAGACAGTCAGCAAGAAATCATTCAGGAAAATCTTTTGGACTGGAATCGGTGTTGTTGCTTTGCTCGGTATCATCGCTGTCGTGTATCTATTCCTTCCGAAGCAACCAACACAAATTACCGTCAATCCAGGCATGACGTTTCGTGTTTTGCCGATTCCGTTCACCCAAATTCAAAGTCCGGGCTTGTCGCGGGACGGGAACTGGGCGGCGTTTCCAGCCGCCGATGCCAACAGCAAGTGGGATATCTATTTCATGAATACCACGTCGGGAGAATCGCGGCGCATCACCTCAGATTCAGCCGGGTGGATCAATGGGGTCGACATTTCCCCCGACGGGAGTCAGATTGTCTACGATCGATACAACGGTGCAGCCAATCGAATGGAAATCGCCATCGTTTCCTCCGTTGGTGGTTCGAGCAAGAAGATTGCGGAAGGTGTGCAAAGCGGTGTTTTCTTCCCACGGTGGCGACCGGATGGTCAACGAGTTGGGTACGTACGTGGGACGCTCTATGGCCAAGCTGGGAGGGCAGAATTCTGGACCGTCAAACCGAATGGCTCAGAGAGTCGCTGCGAACTGGTAGATAGTGCATCGGGTGAAGCGAGAAAGTTTTCATGGTCACCCGACGGGCAATCCATTTGCTGGACCAGATACTTCTCTGAACAATGGAGAGAAGTGTTCGTATACGAACTCTCGACTAAGGAAGGTCGGCAATTGACCTTCGATAACAAAGATATCCGTGGTGTCTATTGGACTCTTAACGACGAGATCATCCTCTCGTCTAACAAGAGCGGAAATTACAATCTCTGGATGGTGCCGTCATTGGGCGGGTCCTTAACGCAGATAACCAAAGGCACCGGCTCGGACTACGCAGTGATGATGTCACGCGATGGGTCAAAGCTATTGTATGCTCAAGGGCAAGATATCAGCCACATCTGGATCGCCAGTATCGACGGGAGCAATTCTCACCAGATTACTTTTGATGATGCAGTAGTTTGGCATGTTTCCTTCACTCCGGATGCGAAAGCGGTGCTGTTTAATTTCGCCCAACCGGAAGCCATGAAAGGGGGATCTTCCCTTTGCTCAATTGATCGAGACGGCAGGAATCGGAAACAACTGACCTCAGGTGAAGAATGGATCGAATATCCTATTCCATCTCCGGATGGTCGGTGGATCATGTACCGCAGATACGAACTCAATGAACCGAGCGATTCCTCCAAGGTATATTTGATTGATGCCGAAAATCCTGTCTCCCCAAAACTTATAGGCAAAGGTTGGGTGGGAGGTTGGGTTGATGAAAAGACGTTTCTCATTGACGATCTTTCCGCACCGGGGACGTGGCTCTACAGCATCGAGGGAGGTGAGCCAAGGAAATTCTTTGAGGACTCGACTTATGCGCGTCCTCTCCAGGGAGGAAAGTACATCGGCTACTATGATTTGCGTCATGGGCGAGGGGGGGCGTGGGTCTGCGCGGCACCAGGTGTGAAAGATCCCAGACTCCCATCACCAATGAGACTTCCATCCTCGATTGCCGAAAGTGGCTTCGACAGAGATGGGAGATTCTTCTACTACGTGAAAACCGCCGGCGAGCTTCGTCGGGTCTCTATTCCCTCTGGAAAAGAGGAGGTAATCCGCGCGGCGTTTCCAGGATTGGGCGCATCTCCCTTCTCGTCTTTTGACATAAGCTACAATGGAAAGGAGATAGTTTATACAGATGCACGCGTCAATGGCAAGTTAGTGATGATTGAGAATCCGTTTAAGTGAGAGAGAAGATATGATAGGAGAAACAACTGCACACTACAAGATTTTAAAAAAGCTCGGCAAAGGTGGCATGGGCGTGGTGTATAGCGCCGAGGACACAAAACTCAAGCGCACTGTTGCCCTAGTATTTTTTCCTCAATACATAAACCACTTGGAGGACCAGCATGTCAACCTACACACTCACGGTCAACGGGAAGCCGCACACCGTTGACGTGCGGCCGGGAACGCCACTCCTTTGGGTTCTGCGTGACACGCTCGGATTGACAGGAACCAAATACGGCTGTGGGAAGGGACTCTGTGGCTCTTGCACCGTGCATCTCGACGGTGAAGCAGCGCGCTCGTGCGTCACACCAATCGAAGCAGTGGCTAACTCTTCGGTAGTTACGATCGAGGGCCTTTCTCCCGAGCGTTCACACCCCGTCCAGCGTGCATGGATCGAGGAAGAGGTTCCCCAATGCGGCTACTGCCAATCGGGCCAGATCATGACTGCCGTCGCGCTTTTGAAGAAGCAGGTAAACCCAACCGATGATCAAATCGATGAGGCGATGCGTGAGATGCTCTGCAGATGCGGCACATACCAGCGCATCCGTAGAGCCATACACCGCGCGGCTGCGGAAGGTCTACGACCTCGTAGAGGAGGTGTGCGATGAACAAAACATCCACTCTTCGCCGCAGGGAGTTCATCAAGGTCACGACGAGTGCTGGAGCCGGTTTGGCACTCAGCTTCCATCTCCCGTGGGGAGAGAAGCTTGTAGCCCTCGCCCAAGAGCGCGAGTCTCCATTTGCTCCCAATGCATGGCTGCGCATCGATAAAGATGGGACTGTCACCATCATCGTCGCCAAGTCGGAGATGGGACAAGGAGTTCGCACAGCTCTCCCGATGATCGTCGCGGAGGAGCTGGATGCTGACTGGTCAAAGGTCATAGTGGAGCAGGCAATTGCCGACAAGAAATACGGCAGTATGGGGACGGGCGGAAGTACAAGCGTGCGCACGTCATGGGAGAAGCTCCGCACCGCTGGCGCAACTGCTCGGGCCATGCTCGTGACTGCGGCAGCGCAGACGTGGGGTGTCCCCGAGTCCACGTGCCGCACCGAGAACGGAATGGTGATTCACACGCAATCGGGACGCAAGCTTGCCTACGCAGAACTCACACAGACAGCCGCGAAAGTGCCTGTGCCAGAGAGGGTCACGCTGAAATACCCCAAGGATTTTCGCATCATCGGCAAGCGAATGCCGCGAGTTGACACGCCGGGGAAAGTGGATGGATCTGCAAAATTCGGGATCGACATTCGAATCCCTGGCATGCTCTACGCCTCTGTGGCAATGTGCCCGGTCTTCGGTGGGAAGGTGAAGGCATATCAAGACCAGAAAGCCCTGTCGGTACCAGGCGTGAAGAAGGTCGTCCGGATTGACGATGGTGTTGCCGTGGTTGCTGAGTCGACCTGGGCTGCCTTCCAGGGTCGGGACGCACTGCAGATCACGTGGGACGAGGGCCCGAACGTGCAGTTGTCGAGCGAGAGCATCCGCGAGATGTTCATCGACGCAGCCAAGAGACCAGGCGCTGTCGCCCAAAAGGAAGGGGATTGCGACGCTGCATTGTCTACCGCTGCAAAAAGGATCGATGCCGTGTACGAGGTTCCTTTCCTTGCCCATGCAACGATGGAGCCGATGAATTGTGTGGCCGACGTCAGGAAGGATCGCTGTGAGATCTGGGTCTCGACTCAAGATCCACAGGGCTTCCAAGGCAAGGCCTGTGAGATCACCGGACTTCCCGAAGACAAGGTCATTGTCCACACCACGCTCCTGGGCGGTGGGTTCGGGCGACGCCATGAGCCGGATGTACTTGCCCATGCAGTGCAAGTCTCGAAAGCGATTGACGCCCCCGTCAAAGTAACTTGGACACGCGAGGATGATATGATGCACGATTGGTATCGTCCCGCAAGCTATCACATGCTCTCAGGCGGTCTCGACGAGAGCGGCAACCTCGTAGCGTTCAGGCACAAGATCATTGCCCCGTCCATCAGCGAATCTAAGTGGCCTGGGTCCGCCAGGAACGGTTTGGATGAAGGTGCAGTCGAGGGTGCGGTGCGGTTACCGTATTCGATTCCAAACTTCCTAGTGGAATACGTGATGGCAAATACCCCTGTGCCTCTCACCTGGTGGCGGTCTGTGTACCCGTCGCAGAATGTCTTCGCCGTCGAATCGTTCATGGACGAGTTGGCTTACGCTGCCGGGAAGGACCCATTCGAATTCCGCCGGAGTCTCGTCACTAAGATGCCGCGAATGAAGAAGGCGATGGAACTGGCAGCTGAGAAAGCAGGCTGGGGCCGACCTCTGCCGAAGGGACATGCCTTGGGTATCGCGCTTTCGCCCCCGGCCTTCTTTGTGACACCTGTAGTCCAGATTGCAGAGGTATCCGTCGGGACAGACAAACGCGTCAAACTCCATCGGGTCGTTTGCAGCATCGATTGCGGAATCGCGGTCAACCCTGATTCAATCGAGGCCCAGATGGAGAGTGGCTTTGTTTATGGTGTGACTGCTGCCCTCAACGGAAAGGTAACGCTGAAAAAGGGAAGGGTGGAGCAGGAGAATTTCGATGATTACCCGATCCTTGCCATAGACGAAATGCCCGTCGTGCAAACGGTCATCGTCGAAAGCTCAGAACCACCGAGCGGCACCGGAGAGCCGGGAGTTCCGGCGGCAGCACCCGCAGTGGTCAATGCGATTTTCGCGGCGACTGGACAACGTGTACGCACCTTGCCGATCAGGCTGTCCTGAAGCTGACGGATTGGGCCTGAGTTGTCGTGTGGGAATTCAACTCCCGCACGCGACACAATTCCGGAGTCCCGACGTACGGGATGCTCGCCAGAGTTCGGCGAAGTCTGCCGACCGTAAAGCGGCATTCAACTCCGGATCAACAGCCAACTGCGGTTACTAAATGGAGGAAACAATGAAAAAGGTATGTTTCTTTGCGGTTCTTTTGATTCTCGTTCTATCTGAGCACGGAGTTGCGCAGGACTCGCTTGGAACAATTCAATTGCCCAAGCCCGACACCACGGGTGGGAAGCCGCTGATGCAGGCCCTGAAAGAGCGGAAGACCTCGCGGTCGTTCAGCGAGAGGAAACTCTCAGACCAGGTACTCTCAAACCTGCTCTGGGCAGCGTTCGGAATCAATCGGCCCGACGGACACCGAACGGCTCCCTCGGCGCGCAACTGGCAGGAGATCGGCATTTACGTCGCCACAGCTGATGGACTGTTTCTCTATGAAGCACGTCCTCACTCACTACGGCAGGTGCTCACGGATGACCTTCGCGCGAAGACCGGTACTCAGGACTTCGCGGGCACGGCCCCGGTTGATTTGGTCTATGTGGCGAACCTCGGCAAAGTGGATGCGCAGTCAATCGACGACAGGAATCTTTACGTGGGTGCGGACTGTGGGTTCATAGCTCAAAATGTCTATTTGTACTGTGCCTCCGAGGGACTTTCGACTGTCGTGCGCGGGAGCGTTGATCGCGAGAAGTTGGCGAAAGCAATGAAGCTCAGACCGGACCAGAAAATCCTCCTTGCACAGACGGTGGGATATCCAAAATGAGATTCAGACGAGTCCCATTTGCTCCTAGCTGCAACGAACAATGACAGAAAGGAGTAGAAAATGAACAATTTACCTACCACCGAGCAGCTTCTTGCCACTTTCGAAGCATACAACCTTGACATCTGGCCGATGCAGGTCGTAGCCTATTTGCTGGGAATTGTGGCAGTCTTCTTTGCCGTGAAGAGAACACAAAGTTCTGGCAAAATAACTTCGGCCATTCTCTCATTCCTGTGGCTGTGGACAGGAATTGTCTTCTGCGTGTTCTATCTTGGTCCTCTCTTCGCGCCCGGTTACGGCATGGGTGTCTTGATGATCATTCAAGGTGTTCTGTTCTTTGCAAGTGTGTTGAGGCCCCGGGTCTCTTTTCATTTCGAGCCAAATTTATACTCGATTATAGGCATTCTGTTCATAGCTTATGCAATGATTGGATATCCTCTCGTCGGGCACTCCGTGGGTCACGATTATCCACGCGTGCTGTCCTTCGGTCTTGTGCCGTGTCCGACAACTGTGTTCACATTCGGTCTCTTCATGATGTCCGATACGAAGGTGCCGAGAAGTTTTCTTGTCATCCCACTTCTGTTCGCCGTCGTTGCAGTCGCGCCGATATCGCGGGGTGTTGTGGAAGATATTGGTCTTATCGTCACAGGTGTGGTTGGTACTGTGATGATTCTCTTCAGGGATTCGAAGAGGCAAACGATAACTGCCTAGACTGGCAGATCAGCAAACTGCTGATGCCAGTTTCCAAACAAACATCAAAAAGGAGGACAGTTCGATGAAAGCAAAAATCTTTGTTGTTCTGCTTGTGCTTCTCTTGGGAGCTTCTTGCTTCCTGCCTGCAGTTGCCCAAGCTCAGGAGCAGAAGGCGCAGCTTTATTACGTTTACGACTTTGCTGTAAAGCCAGCCATGGTTGCCAAGTTTGACGCGGGCGTCAAACGAGAGATAGAGCTTGGGTCTCCTATTCCATGGAACGCATTTAGTACGGATGACTTTCACTACTACTTCGTGACGCCGATTCACAACTATGCCGGCATAGACAGCATGGAGAAAGCTGACAATGAGTGGGCGGGCAAAATAGGAAAGGAGAAGCTTGACGCGTTGATGAAGAGCTACGAAGGCACAGTAGGGTATTACAAAGTCGGGGTGATTCGATTCCTGCCCGAGCTCTCGTATGCTCCAAAAGTTCCGAGCCCAAAGCCAGAAGAAGGCAACTTCATGTACTGGGGTTTTGCCAGCATCGAGTTCGGAAAGGGAAAAGAATTCAGGGATGTGTTGAAACAGTGGGTTGCCCTTTATGACAGCAACAAAGTTCCGATGGGATGGAACACGTTTGTCGGCGTCATGGGGGTGGATATGCCCTTGTTCCTTTGGACGGAGAGAGCAAAAACTGCTGCTCAATACTATGCTGAAGATGAAAAGGCCACGAAGACGATAGGAGAAGCGAAAGTCATGGAATTGTGGAACAAGACGATGGGCCTCTGCCTAAAGTACGAATATAAGACCGGCTGGGCACGTCCTGATCTTTCAAACATGCCGAAGGCAAAATAGCCCTGCCATGGGGGCAGTCCCCCATTGAGACGTCTCGTAGGGACGTTCAATTGAACGTCCCTACCAGAACAAACAACTTCTCTAACAATCCAATCGAGGAGACTGCCATGCGTACCAGCATTTTGGTTCTCGGGGTGATGCTGTTGATTCCACTCGTTAGCAGCAGCCCAGCCCAGACGGCTCCAAAAGAAAAGCCTTGGAGCGTGAAGGCCACCACTATCGATGCGTGCAGCTGTAATTTGCTCTGCCCTTGTCTCTTCAATACGCATCCGGATAAGGACTTCTGCAAATACAACAGCGTCATGAAGATCGAGAAAGGGAACTACGGTGAGGTAAAGCTCGATGGGATGAAGGTGTGGATGTCAGGTGACATGGGAGCTGATTTCTCCAAAGGAGAATTCAAATCCATGTACTTCACATTCGAGCCCTCAGCCACGCAAGAACAAGTTGACGCTGCCATGAAGGTAATGTCTTTCGTCGCTCCAGGAAAGGCCAAGGATACCGGGATAGATCGTGCACCGATTGTCTGGGACAGGAAGGGAAAGACCGCCTATGCGAAGCTTGGCGACGGGCAAGGTGAAGTCGCATTGTCCGTGCTCACGGGGAAAGATGGGAAAAATCCGGTTGTGCTCAAGAATATCTCCTTGGGAGCGGAGAAGAAAAACAACGGCTTAATCTTGGCGAAGTCGAAGCATCACTACAAGGGACATCAACTTGATTACGCCTTCGAGGATAAGAGTGGAGGCATCTACGAGATTGAGAGCTCTGGTGGCGGGGAAAAATAATTTCTCGTATGGGCGTTCACACGTTGAGATGTACTGTAGGGACGTTCAATTCCTGCCCGCCAACCACGTACGTTAGAGGCAGGCGGGGAACGTCCCTACCGGGTTCTCTGAGAACAACTAGCTCCTCGGAAGCGGAGCTCCCTCGGAACAGTAATACCACGAGAAATCATCCAAGAGCGGTCACGACCACAAACAACCTACTCATGCGGCGGCTGAATTGTTCTAAAGGAGCCAAACATCGCACTTTCAAGTAAGGAGGGTGCAGCGATGAAAAAGCATAACTTGATGTTTGTTTTTCTATTGGTTTTTCTGTTCGGCTGCAGACCAGAAAAGAAAAATCCCATTGAAGGCACTTGGGATTTGATCTCGGCCAAATACACCAGAGCGGATACCACTATTTCAATGACAAAGGACAAGGTCAACCACGGTATGAAAATGATTCATGACAATCATTTTGTTTTCGTTGGTAGATTTGTGCTCAAGAACGATACTATCGATAATTATGGTGGCGGAACATACACTTTGGAAGACCATAACTATACAGAGACAATCCTTTATCATACATCAAAGTCGGTCATAGGAAAAACGGTTCATTTTGAGGTGTACGTTAATAATGACACCCTTCTGCAAAAAGGACCCAGAAAAGGAGCAGATCCTGAAGAATTCTTGGGCTGGGAGTTGGCCGAGACGTATGTGCGATTGCGGTAGCTCATTCTTGAGACACTGTAGTGTTTGAAAAGAAACACCCAGGCCTGAGAATTGAGATCGAAGACTCCTCTCTTTGCGATCAACTGAAAGGAGGTGATGGGGTGCTGGATGGTTAAACCTCATTCGTTTATCCTGGCTTATGGGGAAGGAAATCGAAGTGGAGAGTTACACGAGCTATCCGAAACGCCACAACTAACGCCCCCTCAGAATGGTGGAGGAGGCAAATCAACCACAATCATGTTCAATGGAGGGAAACCGCTATGAAACACTTCACACGTATTTCCCTGGTGCTTGCAGTGTTTTGCTGCATTCTGCTTGCCTCGACGACTCTTTTTGCGCAGGAGTGGTCAGCACCACAAAAAGACGTTTGGAAAAGCGTTGAGGCGTACTGGGCGCTCTATGCGCAAGGCGATCTCGAAGGATTCCTATCCTACTTCCATCCAGATTATCGCGGCTGGTCTTACCAGAGTGCGCTGCCAGAGACCAAGGGCACATCCAGAAAATTCCTCGACTATGAGATGAAAAACACAAAAACCCTTGTCTACGACATCACGCCAGTTGCAATCCAGATCTATGGCAACGTGGCTTTCGTCCATTACTACTACACGACCGTCGAGAAAGAACTTGAGGCCAAGGCCAAGACCTCTTCCGGCCGCTGGACAGACATATTGATGAAGCAGGGTGACAAGTGGGTAATGATTGGCGATCACGGAGGACAGACATCCAAGGATTAGGTTCAGCATCCGAAGGCAATATCATTGTAACCAGACACGGCACTTCGGCGTGCACGCCGCACCACGATCCCGATAGAAAGCATCCCGAAAGGAAGCACCGGGACAAGTCGGGACAGGCGCTCGCGGACTAGCACAGGCGAGAGTTGAAGAGCTACGTTGGGCTCATTCGCTCGCTTCATGGTTCTTGATGCGGTTTGGTGAGCTCAGGTCGAGCGAGGGAGATTTTTTGCGCCAGAGGTGCACCTGCCAGACCGCTTAGTGGGCTGGTGAGGCTTTGGCTCATTTACTACCAAAAGCCACTGCCCCGACAGAGGGCGTCGGAGTAAACGTGGTGCGGCGAGGCGTTCTGTGCCATGGTCACCTAAGACGAAAGGAGGATCTCATGATTGGAGCACTTGTTGCTAAGAAAGCCATAGCTGATGCCTTCGAGGCAATGAACCGACACGACTTAGCGAAGTTCATGTCGGCTTGGCGGGATGATGGGGTGTTTATCTACCCTGGTGAGATACCTGCAAGCGGCACCTTCCAGGGAAAGAGTGGTGTCGAAGGCTGGTTCCGGAATTTTTTCGA
>Ga0315282_10002329_pt1 | contig 35160 bp, 27 predicted proteins | sample YL17G07_20_MG_FD_203693 | JGI IMG/M metagenome (GOLD analysis project Ga0315282, IMG submission 203693) | Sediment microbial communities from Yellowstone Lake, YNP, Wyoming, USA - YL17G07_20 | ecosystem: Environmental > Aquatic > Freshwater > Lake > Sediment | place: USA: Wyoming | collected...
CCTGGTGACCGGCGTCCGCGCGATCGCCACCATCTGCTGCTCGCCACCGGACAGGCGTCCCGCGTCCTGCCTGAGCCGATCGCGCAGGCGCGGAAACAGAGCGAGCGTCCCCTCGATCCGCTCCGCATGCTCCCCGCGCGGCAGGCGCACGCCCCCCATCAGCAGGTTCTCATGGACCGTCATGCCGTCGAACACGCGGCTGCTCTGCGGGGCGAACGTGATCCCGCGCGTCACGTTGCGTGCCGGCGGCGACCCGCCGATCACGGCGCCCTCGAACCGGATCTCGCCTGACCACGGGCGCAGCAGGCCGCAGATGGCTTTGAGGACCGTCGACCTGCCGGAGCCGTTCGGGCCGATGAGGCCGAAGAGGACCTCCTTCCCCCCGTAGCCCGCCTCGACGTCTCGCAGCTCAGGCATCCGCCCGCCCGCTCAGTCCAGGTACGCCTCGATCACCCGCGGGTCGCGCCAGGCCTCCTCGGGCAGCCCATCGCTCACCTTCGCGCCGGCGTCCATGAAGATCACGCGGTCGCACACCTGCATCACCGCGTCGATGTTGTGCTCGATGAGGTCCACCGCGTGCCCCTCGTCGGGCAGCCGTCTGATGCGCGGCAGCAGCTCCTCGATCAGCGCCGGCCCCACGCCTGGTGATCGGCTCGTAGAGCGGGTCCAGATAGGGGGTAGGAATCGGCGAGCAAAGGGGACCTACCGTGAGCGCCCGCGGACTCCGTAAAGAGCGCGTTACCGAGTGTGCGGGAGGCAAGGATGCTGACGGTCGAGGACTACGGACAGATACGGAGATCACATCGGGACCGTATGGGCATTCGGGAGATTGCTCAGACGTTCCATTATTCGCCTCGGAAGGTCTGGCAAGCGCTGAGGGAGTCGGAGCCGCGGCCGCGTACGCGGTGGCAGGAGCCGAGGGCGCCGAAGCCGGTCGTTGGGGCCATCCTCGAGGTGGGAGGAGAAGCGCCACCGCGACTCGGTGCTCCCGCGCGAGGAGCTTCGCGGTCCCCCCCTCAGCACTCGTACGTTTCCCTCAGCTTCCTCTCCTTGCGCAGGTCGGTGCTTGAGTGCAGCGCCGTGCGATTGCCGAGGGCTGTCGCCAGCGACTCGCACGGCACCCCCTCGTGCACCTTGGCCTGGGTTGACAGCAGCGTGGTGATCCGGTTGGCCTCTGCGCTCGGCTTGCGGAAGAGCTTCCACAGGCTCTGCGGCGTCGCGTTTCTGCTGCCGTGGTGCCCCACCTTGTAGAGGGTCGTGCCGCCCAGGAGCTTGCGCAGCTTGGCGTCCCCCAGCGCGAACTCCCAGTTCTCCACCTGGGCGTCTCCAGGGAAGAGCAGCGCGTGCCCGGCGAACTCGAACAGCAGGATCACGCTGGTGTTGTTCACCCAGTCGTCGATACCCTCGACGAGCCGCCGCACGTTGAGCAGGTTCACGTCGTCAAGCTTGTCGGTCAACCACCGCACCTGTGACGACGCACGCGACACGCTGGTAGTGCCCGCACTGGGGAACAGGGCTGAGTTCCCCGGCTGACTGAGCGGGTTGCCGGCCGCCCTGCCGGCTAGGGACAGGTGGAGCTTCCACATCTCGTCGGGATCCCACTTCGCCTGGTGCTTGATGGTGCTGGACTGCTCTAGCGTTGGCGGCCCGAGCACGGTCACCGTGACGCCGGGGAGCAGGCCCTCCAGGCCCGACTCACTACCGGTGTTCACATAGGCGTGCGACCGTCCCATGCGCGCAAGCCGCTCGACGGCCGCCTTGTTGTGAATGGCCAGGCTGGCGATGTGGCTCACGCTCCTCCGCGTGTCGCTTCCTGCTGCGGCCAGGAGTGCCTGCGGGTTCTGCACGAGCCTCTCAGCGTAGCTCTGCGCGGTGGCCAGTGCGGTCAGATGCGAAACCGACCACTCGCCATACACAGACGGTGCCTTGCCAGCCTCCGCAGTGGCATCCGGGTGCTCCGTCCACGGCTGCACGACCACGGCGGGTTCCAGTGACTCAAGTATGCTGCCAGCGGACTTCGAGCCAAAGGCGCTGAGGTGGTCGAGGTGCCGATGCGTCACGACGACTGCGTCGAGGTGGCCCGCGCAGTCCTCCTGTATGGCCTCCACCACCTTCATCATCTGCGCGTCGTCCTTGGTGCTGGTCCCGCAGTCGATGAGGATTCGGCGTCGGTCCGTCTCCGAATACTCGAACGTGAGGAGGAAGCTGTCGCCAAACCCCACGTCGTACATCGTGACTGTCGCACCCCGTGGTGCGGTGGCGGCCTTAGCCATCCCAACCGCCTCCCCTCTCCACGCGGCCGGCCCTCCGACGGTGCACGAGCGCGAACCGCATCCCGGCCGGCGCACCGTCCGAGTAGCCGTAGCGTCCGTTACCATCAACGATCCTGTTCGGCCACAGGTAGTCAAGTCGCTTCGTCTGCCGGTCCTCGTTGTTCAGCCGCTTGCGGACGTGGTACTTCAGGCGCCCGAACCCGTCGAACACCAGGACCCCGCCGCCCGTCAGTCTCACGTCTGTGTCGTCCGGCATGCCCTCCGGCTTTTTGACGCCCAGCGACTTCAGGTTGCCGGCCTCAAGGTCGACGCTCTGCATGTACTCGCTCACGGTCTCGCGCAGGACGAACCCGTCTGGCGCGACTCGGACGCATGGCCGTACGGATAAGACCTGGGTGTAGGCGTCCGGGAAGAGGCCAAGAGCCCCTCGGTTCTCCCAGAGGAAGCGGAACACTTCGTCGGGGTCGCGTTCTAGCGACTCCCGGTGCACACAGTCGTAGCGAAGCCCATCCGCCTCTGTTGGGGACCCCCAGCACCCTGGTTCCGGCTGTTCACCGTGCCGGCCCTGTTCCTTTGCGTCGTCGGCTGCTGGATCGATGTGCCACCTGGCGAACTGCTCGCGAAGCGCCGCGCGGTACTTGTAGCGACCATCGTCCGGGACCAGTTCCCGGTCTGCCGTCAGCAGCGCGGAGAAGAAGTCGCCGAACGTTATGTCCACGACGGGACAGTAATCCAGGGCGCGGATCGCCATTGTCAGGAGATGCTCGGCCGCGTCGGCCCCGTCTTCGGCGACGCGGTCGACCTTAACCGAAGCGTCCTTCTTCGGGAGCCACCCGTCGAGCCGCCTACGCCACACGGCGATGAACGCGTTCAGCACAGCGGCCGCCAGGATCTCGCCTCTCACGTGGCATTCCTCGTACGCCGGGTCTTGCAGCGCGCCGGGCGGCGGGGGCTTCTTCACGGAACGACGCAGCACGTCGTCTCGGAACTGGCTGGCCTCCTGCCCGAACTGCTCGGCCAGGCCGAGAAGGGCACCCTCCCTCAGGCCGGCTTCGGTAAGGAGTGTCTTGTCGATCATCCGTGCGTCAGTGCTCGCAGCTCTGCGCTCCTTCCACAGGATCGTCTCCACCGTCTCCCTGAGACCGAACACCGAGAGGAGGGCGACGATGTCCGCGAAGCCCTCGTGGAAGGCCGCCTGGTCCGGTCCGGAGGGAAGCGTGTAGTTGGTACGGAGGCCATCCAGAAGCGCATGGGTCGTCTCGTGAGCGACGATGTCATGCGACAGGCATGTGAACACGTTCCCTCCATCGCGTCCCACGAAGTACCCGAACAGGAGCGACCGCATCTCCTCGGAGTAGAACGCGTTGGCCTCCGCCATCGCGTGGGGCGCGATGTGAAGCTGGTGGCCGCCGAAGGACCAGGCCACCCGACGTCCCAGCGCGGCCTCGAAACGAGCTAGGAGCCGCATCACGATTGCATAGACGTTCTGCGCGTGGAACGCGGGGTCACTCAGGAGATCCCGGTCCGAGGAGGAGGCGAAGCAGTCGCCCTCGTTCCCCAGGTCGGCGGACTCATAGAGCACACGCTGAGCGGCGTCATACGCCACCACGAACACCCGGTAGCCGAGTGGGCCCGGGCCGAGCTGCTCTGACGGAATGTCTACCTTCGCTGTGAGGATCTTGCCGTCCGGCCCCTTCACGACCGGATCCTGTGCGATGATGCGTAGCGTTCTCTCGCTGGGCAATGCTCCACCTTGCCTTTCCAGTCGCCACCCGGACGCTAGCGCGGAAGGGCCGGCCAGCCGTCCGTCCACGTGCGCTTGTAGAGCTTGAGCTTGCCGCTTTCGATCAGCACCATGTCCGCGGAGTCCTTCCTCCACGAACCGGAGTTCACGTACTGATAGGTCGTCCCGGCTTCCTCCCACGTGTCGTGGTCCGCGTAGTGAGTGTGCCCCATCACCACTCCGTCGACCTTCGTGTCGAGATCGGCTGCAAGGTCCTGCACTCGCTGCCTGGCGACTCGCCTCCAGTGGGGCCCCGAATAGAGGTAGGTTACCAGGTTGCCCACATGGTCCTTGACATCGTCCCACGAGGGCACGGCGAGCGAGAAGGTGTGGGGACCGGCACCCGGCGCCGCCGGCAGGGCTGTCTTCACGTGCTTCAGGTCTTGGAGCGCTTGCTGCCCTTTGGCGTCCGGCTCGCGGCCCTCGTAGTCCTGAGCGATGGCGGTCTCGACGGCTGCAGCTAGCGCGTGAACGCGGTCGCCCTGGTAGGCTGCCTCCTCACGGTGGACCTGCCACATCTCCAAGACGCCCTCTCGCAGCCCATCCGGGTCCATCGCGTCGGTAGCAGCAGCAGCTCGCGGGCCCATCAGCGTCAGCATCCCCGGCTTCCTCGGCTCGCGCTTCAGCATCGTCGCCCCGTGGTAGCGCACATACTCCCACAGCCAGGGGTCGTACAGATGTCCGTGCTCAAGCAGGAAGACCTTGCCGCCGGACTTCAAACGGACCCAAGGGTAGTCCACGCGTATGGTCGGATCGGTCATCGCCACCTCAAGGCCCACGATGCCGGAGTCGTGGTTGCCCACCACGTAGGTGAACTCGATGTCCGCGTTCACCAGCTCGGCGAGCTTCTGCGCAACGTCGAGGTACTGGGGGAGCAGCGCCGCCCCGGTGCGGGTGGGGATGTCGAGTAGGTCTCCGCAGATGATGAAGCGCTTTGCGCGGCTCGACGTGCGGACCCAGTCCAGGAAGTCCAGGAACGCGCGCCTCTTGTCGGCTGCGCCGTTGGTGCCCAGGTCGGTCTCCCACTGGTCCATGTGCACGTCGGAGATGAGGATCGCGCGGTTCTCGTCCATGTGCTTCCTCCCGTCCGGCTCTGGCTCCGGGGCTCGTCACTTCCGCGCTACCCGAGCCCCGCTGACGCGGTCAGGACGACCTCCTGCGTCTTCCCGCCCATCTCGAACTCCAGGCGGTACTCCAGATCGATCCGGAACCAGTGCTTGTCGAGGTCCAGGTCTACGTCGTCCTGGTCGACATCGGCGCCGTTCACCGTGATGACGTCCGGCGTTTCGTCGAATGGGTAGTGCACGGCCGCGATCTTCAGGGTCTCGTCGCCGCGCTTGAGGGTCGCATCGATCGTGATCTTCCGCTCCGGAACGATCACGTCGATGTCGTAGCTCTCCACCGTGACGGCCTGTCCGTTCCACTGCGCCTTCCTGATCTTCTTGAGCTTGTCGACGACCTTCTTGAGCTGCTCGATCGTCGGAACACCCAGAACCGATGCTGACATTCTAAGCACCCCTTTCCCACAGCCACGCAGGGCTACGACTCCGACTCGCGCTTGGCGTCGCGGCGGAGAAGCACGTCCAACACTTGGTCCAGAAGCTGCGCCCAGAAGCGCTCGCTGTAGCCGGCAACGAAGCTGAGACAGATGACGAACGCGAGACGCACGGGAGACAGCAGGCTCGGGGCCCCGCTGTCGGCATTGCTCTGCTCGCCTACGCCGAGGTCGCCGAGAGCCAGCAGGCCTGAGAGGAACACAAGCACGATGATCGGGCCAAGAACCAGGCCCATGAAGGGCTTGGCGAAGTACCAGTACCTCATCGCCGGATCGAAGTCGCGTTGCACCAAGTGTTTCCGAAGGCCGAACACTGTCTGCGTCAGCCCGCCCATACCTCCGGAGATCGAGGCAAGCACGACGATGCGCCACAGGTCAGCCCCCACCGACCCCTCCAGCCAGGTGTGCGCGCGCGTGCCGAACACCGCTGCCGCGCACAGGAACACGAACCACACAAGGTCGCTCAGCAGGATCGCCCTGGCGACCGCCGCGCCCTCCGTATTGCTCTTCTCGGCTCTCCGGATCAGGCACTCGAACTGCAACAGGGCCGAGCGCGCCTCTAGGTCGTTGGACGGTGTTGCCGCGAGGGCCCGACGGGCCTTGTCGAGCAGAGCAGAGCCCTGTTCCACCAAGTAGGTCGACTCCGCGTAGGTCAGGAGCGCCTTCTCGCCAGCGTCCAGACGCTCAGCCGGCGTTGGCGTTTGGGCTGCGCTCTGGGGCGCCGTGCCCATACCCAGCCTCCCCTCTCGGTACCGCTATGGCTTCGTCGCCACTACCGTTCCCTTGGATCCTTGCTTGGGTTTCCAGTCGACTGTGTAGCCGTGTGAGCGGAGGAAGGCGGCTACGGGCATGGGGATGTCGGGGTAGCCGCCGTCGGGGACGCCTATCGCCGCGGCAATGGGGCCGAACTTGCCTATCGCGTATCCTCTGTCCAGGTCGGTGTAGACGTTGGCGCCTTCGACGGTCTTGCCGCTGATGACGAGCCCCACCCACGCCTGGACGTCGGCGTCTGTGTGGAGCTTCTTGACGAGCCCCGCGGCTTGCCAGTTGGCCGTCTTGAACGGACTCTCGACTACTCCGTAGGCTTTGCCCTTGGCTTCGACCACCTTGCCTCGCCCGTCGGAGGGGCCGCATGGGGCGGCGCGAAGCGCCGGACCATCCGGCCCACTGTGATGGGCGCGGCGTGCGCGACGGCTACGCGTTTGCAGGCTGCAATCTGGTTCCAGGTACCGTCCGCGAAGACGACGCCGACGCGGGCGCAAGCCCATTCGACGAGTTCGGAGCAGTCGAAGGCGGGCGGGTCAGGATCGTTCGATGCCGCCTCCGCGCCGAAGACGTATGGCTTGCCAACCTGCTTCTGGGCGATCGCGACGAACTGCTGCGCTGGTGTTGCCATCCCTCACATCGCCCACCCTTCGGCCCTTCCGCAAGCGCTTCACGCCTGTTTGCCGCCCCGAGGCGCCATGTGTGAACGTGATCCTGTTCCCGAGCGGGTCCTCCCGCCCGGCGAGCCTGCCCGCTGCGTCGTAGGTGCTCGTCATGCGGTGCGCGTTCGCGTCGACCACCGCCGTCCGCCGGCCGATGTCGTCGTAGACGAATGTCGTCCTGTTCGTGAGCGCGTCCACGGTCGCCGAGAGCCTGCCGACGTCGTCGTAGACCTGCGTGGTTCGGCGGCCTTCGGCGTCCTGTGTCTCTGTCCGTTCGCCGATCGCGTCGTAGACGAATGTCGTCCTGTTGCCCAGCGCGTCTGTCACGGCTTGCGTCCGGCCGGCCGCGTCGTAGACCGTGGTGCTGCGCTGTCCGAGCGCGTCGAGCACCGCGACCCGCCTGCCGCCGTCGTCGAACGTGAATGTCGTTCGGTTGCCCACGCCGTCGATCGACGCTTCCAGCGCGCCGACCCCGTTGTAGACGCTCGCCTGCTAGTCGTCCTCGCCGGGCGGCACTCCCGCGGGCAGCCACACAGCTGGCAGAGCAGAACTCGGGAGTCCACCCGCCACCCGCGTCACCGCACCCGTCGCCGGGTCTGCCACACACAGCGCGTCCTCTCCGAGTTCGTGCTCGGACCGCATGAAGTTGGCGAAGAACGAGACCAGCGTGCCGTCGGGCGACCAAACGAGGCTGTCCTCCGCGACCAGTACATTGTCGCCGGTGAGCCGAGTGCTCCCCCCCGACCTCATGTCGCGTACCCAGAAGCTCATCAACGGTGCCGGGTTAACCGGCAGCACCTTCCAACTGCGGGCGTATGCCAGGTACGCCCCGTCGGGTGACCAGCGTGGATATGCGAACCAGTCCCCCTTCCCCTGCACCAGAAAACCCTCCCGCTCGCTTCCGTCGGCGGGTATCGAGCGAATGCCGTCGTGCGAGTCCCAGGTGAGCAGGCGCCCATCGGCACTCCAACAGAGGTCCAGGAAGAACGACTGCTCCGCAGCCAGGATCTCCCTGGTGTGCCCGGATGGCACGTCAGTCACCAGTATCGCGTCGGAACGCACGTTAGGGTTGGCGGTGGGACGAGGGTAGGCGACGGCGTCCGACTTGGGTGACCAGTCGACCGATGCCAACGGCAGCGATAGCAGCGGCGGCAGGACCAACGGGTCGACAACCCACCTCCTCCCTCTGGCGCGCCACGCCAGGATGTGGACGGTCTGCTCCGTCCTCGCTGCCCCGCGAGCGCCGAGCCGGTCGTCGTCCGGCGTCGCGCTCGGTGGGGGGACACGCTCCCCTCCCGGGGTCAGGCCAGAGGTGCGTGGGTCCGTGCTGATCGTCAGATAGCGCCCATTCGGTGACCACCAGCAGGCTTCTACCCGGACTAGCCCCGGCCGAAGCACCTGGACCTCAGCGACTTCGAGATCGGGCATCATCCGGAGGATGTGCAGCCCGCCGTCGTCTCTCGTGCCAATGGCAAGGTATTCCCCGTCCGGCGACCACCCCCAGCACGCCGGCCGGGTCAGTCGCGGTTGGGGCCCCTTGGCTTCCGCCAGTTGCAGATCGGGCAGCACGCGGAAGATGCGCACCTCACGCTCGTCCCCGACGCTGGCGGCAAGGTATCGCCCGTCCGGCGACGGATACACGGCGATCACGGGCTCACCGATCGCCAGCGGGCCCTTGGTCTGGGCCCCGTCTGAGGTCACCGCCCAGACCTTGTGGTCACGAATGAACAGCAGCCAGCTACGCTGGGGGGCGCCCAGAGCTTGGGCCGAGGCCGCGGCCCGACTGCCGGCGGTGGCGGCGAGCACGGGGTACACAAGGGTCGGACTCAGGCACAGTGCGAGGATAGCGAGTGGTTGCACCCTAACTCACTCCCTGTCAAGCGGGGCCGCAGCTCGAAAGCCCCGACCCGCCTACGGTGCCCGCTCCCGGTAAGCACGGGTACCTGTTGGTCTCCCGGTTCGGGCACTCCCGCTTGCACCGGTTCCCTGGAGACGTCAGCGCGGGGACGCACAGGTGGATGAGGACACCTGGCCAGAAACACACCTGGCTGTTGATGCTACACTTCTCGTACGGCCCGGGCGGGTAGTAGTCCGGGAGCCATCCGCAGCACTCGGGGCAGATGTTGCAGGGGGCGTCGCCCTCGTTCCCCGGGCCGAACCCGGGGTGGCAGCGCCGGGGTGGCTCTGGTGGGCCGACCAAGGGCTGCTCGCCGGGCGGCACGGGTACCCGCGCGCAGTTGAGCGTGCACTGCCACGCTTGGCGCTCGTGCTCTTCCCTATCGCCCCAGCCCGGCAAGCAGTCAAAGAGCGCACGATGCGTCAGTTCATGGAAGATCCAGCAGGGCCACTCGGTCTGGCACCCCGGCGTGTCGGGACAGATGACGATTGTGCCCGTCTCCCCCGGCACGGTGCACCCGCAGAAGTACGGCTCGTCATCCTTGTTACAGTATTGCTTGTACCGGTTGCCCCCGTACCCACACTCGATGTTCAGCGTGCTCCACGTGTTCACCGCACACTCGCGCAGGTCGCTCCCCACACAACTCCAGTCGACGTTCTTGTCCATGTAGTCAACCGCGTCCTTGATCTTCTGGAGCTTGTCCCCGAAGTGGCCGTCCTTGCAGGTCTCGCCAATCGTCGCCAGACCCGCGGCATCCACCTCCATCACCGGGTTCGCCTGGACATACACATGCCTGGGCTGCCCCTCGACCGGATCCACGCTCAGCCAGCTCCCGGTAGTTGGCCTGAGCCAGCGGGCGCGCACGTACAGCGGCCCTGTTCCTTGGTCGTAGTACCCGAGCTTGCCAACGTACCGGAACGGGTTTGCTGTGCTTCCGGTTGAGGCGGCGAGGGGGCCGAAGGCTCTGTAGATGTAGGTGTCTGTTGCGCTGCCGTCGGCACCGGTCAAGCGCTCGGTGGAGCCGAGTGCGTCGAAGTGGTACCAGCGGGAGGTGCTCGAGCGCCGCTGGGAGATCAGGTCCCCATACAGTCCAAGGTTGAGGGTGAACTGCGCCTGCGTGGTTCCGCCCCCGTCGGTTTCGAGGATGACCTTCTGTCCGTCCCAGACAAAGCGCACCGTGACCGCGCCGACCGCGCGCGTGCGGCGGAGGCCGGTCGCGTCGTAGGTCATGGTTGCCGGGTCGCCCGAGGACGGCGTAAGCACCTTGAGCCTGTTCTCGTCATCCCATGCGTAGGTCGTCAGGCTGCCTGCGGCGTTCTCCACGGTCGTGTTCCCGTTCGCGTCGTAGGAGTAGGTCGTGAGCGTCCCGCCCTCGTTGGCGACTGTGAGTTCGTCCCCGGCGTTGTAGGAGTAGGTTGTCGTGACTCCGCCCGTCAGCATCGTGAGCCGGTTCCCCACGGGATCGTACGCGTAGGTGATGTCGTAGGCGCTGTCGCCCGAACGCTGCTCGCGCGTGAGCTTCCCGGCAAGATCATACGTCCACGTCACCCGGTCGCCACCGCCCTCGACCACGCCGGTCCTGCGTCCGGAGTTGTCGTACGAGTAGGCGAAGCTCTGAAGCTGCGTCCCGTCCTTCGAGTGCCTCATACCCGTTTGACGCCCCGCCGCGTCGAAGGTAGCGGTTGTCACCGCGCCGTTCGCGAGGGTGATCGTTGTTGCGCGACCGAGCGCGTCGTAGCCGTACGTCGTCCTTTCCGCGAATGGGTTCAGCAGGCTCGTCACGCGGTTCGCTCCGTCGTACGAGTACGTCGTCCGTCCGCTGTCCGGGTCGATCATCGCTTGCCGCCGTCCGGCTGCTTCGAGTGTGTAGGTGACCGTCTTTCCGCCCGGCTGCGCCACGGCCGTGAGGTGCCCGCCGGCGTTCAGCGTGTAGGTCGTGGTGCCCGTCACGTCGGCCATCGACGTGCGCCTGCCCGCGTCGTCGAACACGTACGTCACCCGCGTGCCGTCCTGATACTCGACCCCGGTCTGCCGGCCGTCGTCGTCCCACGCGTATGTCGTCACCTGCCCGCGCGGATCGGTCCGCGTGGTCTGCTGCCCCGCCGGGTGCTGGTGACCCCCGGGACGCCATGCAGCCCTCTGCCCGTCTGGGCAGGCTGAGCCTCTCACGTGGTTGCTCACGGGACGTTCATCCACACCAGGTTCATCGGTGTCTCCGACGTAGCGAGCTCCCACACGTCCGACCCGTCCGGCCGCATCGCAACGAGAGCGAACGAGCCTGCGTCCGGCTCCACACAGGCAGCGATCCTCGATCCGTCTGGGCTCCAGATAGGTGGGCGGTAGTCACCGCCTGCGGCGATTCGCTTCTGCCGGGAGCCGTCTCGAGCCATCGTCCACAGCTCCATGGGTACCTTGTGGGTCGCTTCCTCCGCGCCAGCGCTGCGGGAGCCGGGTCCTTCGCTGACGCGGGCTTCCGCCAGGAAAGCAATCGTTCGGCCGTCTGGGCTCCATGCGGGCACTTCATCGCTGTGCGGGGCGTGTGTGAGTTGCCGGGCGCCGCTCCCGTCGGCGTTGACCACGAAGACCCTGGGCACGCGGTTCTGGTACCCCACGAATGCGATCGTCGACCCGTCAGGCGACCAGGCAGGTGACGAGCACCGCATCCCCCGCTGCACGTCCTCTCGGTTCCCCCCGTCGGCATCCACGACCCCAAGAATGCCGTCGTCGAGGTTCGATACTGAGGCCGCAAAGGCCAGCCGCTGACCGTCTGGCGACCAGACGGCCTCGCGAACGTCGGGGAGAACGCACCGCGCAGAGACGGCGGACACGGAGCCGCTGCCCTCCAGGGGCGAATCCGTAGCCGTGGGTGTATCCGCAACCCACAAGTCTGGGGCGAAGGCAGAGCCGGCGCCTGCCGCCCCGGAATCGCCGGGGGCTTTGATGAACGCGATGCGCTTTGCGTCCGGCGACCATTGCGGTTCATCGTCAATACCGTAGCCCGCTGTGATGATCTCGTGTGGCGCCAGTTGCCCATCGGTGTCTGGAACCGCGCACCTTAGGAGGAACATGCTAGAGGCCAACCCCCCACGCCTCAGAGCGTAGGCCATCTCCCGGCGGCGTGGCGACCAGTCCGCCGCCGATACCTCTTCGTCTGGGTAAGCCGGGGTGCTCACGAGGGTTCTCCGAGCCCGCGTAGACGGGTCCACGGCGTAAAGGCCGGTGCAGTGTTTGATGGCGAAGGGGGGGATTGCGAGACGCTCAAGGTCGAGACCCGGATCGGGGCTCGCAACACCTCCCGAGCCGGTCAGGCGGCGGAGCGTAACGACCGGTGGAGCCTTGGGCCGTGAGCGCGCGCCACCATTGCTGAGCGTCGCCCAGAACGCCACGAGGCCGATAAGGGCCACTGCAGCCGCTGCTAACGGCTTGGTCTTCGGCGCGACGACTCGCATCGCCCAAGGCTCCTAGTCTGTACGCTCTCACCCGGCGAGCGAGCGGCTAGAGGGGGTTGTAGGTACCGTCCCGGCAGCCGCAGGCGCAGTCCTTGCCTTTTGGGGTATCGGGCAGCAATCCGCAGCATTGCCAGCAGATATACCCGGGGTCGTCCGACGAGGGGTCCGTGCTCCTCCACTTCATCTTGGCGCAACACTTGTTCTCGCACGCCTCGGCTTGCCTCTCGGTCTCCTCTTCGTCTGAGTGCCTCGACGCGCGGTAGGCTAGGTGCACGAGCTCGTGGAGGAGCATGCAGCGAACGTCTGGGCATTCAGGCCTTTCCTGGGTGTAGTCTCCGCAGACGTACATACACGTGCCCAGTCCGGTCCCAGGGCATCCATCAGAGAACCCGCACCGCCCCTCGGGGCAGTCCTTCTGGCCCGTGTCACGACACACTATGCGGACCTTCCTATGGGCCTTGCGAAAGGCGTCCATCAGGTCTTCCCCAATGCAGCCCTCTGCAGCCTTGAGGAGGTCGTCACAGATGGTGCTCGGAACGCCGTGTGCGGCGCAGGTGGAGTCCACCTTGCAACGGCCGCTTGGATCAACAGACGTCAGAGCGTTCTGCGCGCTGATCACGTCGTTGGTCCAGCGCTGGACCGGGTCAAAACTGAACCACTTGCCGGCCGCCGGGCGAGGGTCCGGAACCGGGGAGGTGTCTGGTACGCACACCGGAGTGTGGGGGCGGGTGGGCTCGGGCACGGGAATCGGCGTAACGGTTCGCGTCCCCGATGGGTCGTACAACCCCGCCGCTCTCGCATCAGCATACGCGTACCTTGCCTCCCCCTCCACCGGATCCACGCTCAGCCAACTCGCCGTTGCCGGGCGGAGCCAGCGCGCCCTTACATACTCCATCCCCAGGTCAGGTTCGCTGTAGTACCCGAGCGCGCCGATGTAGCGGAAGGGGTTGGTTGTCGAGCCAGTGGACGCGTGTTGGACGCCCCAGGCATCGAGGATGTAGGTGTCGGTGGTCGCGGCGTTGGCGTCGGTCACCGTGTCGAATGTCCCCAGGTCGTTGGGGTGGAAGAAGCGAGAGGCGTTGCCGCGGCGTTGGGAGACGATCGGGCCATAGATGCCGGCGAGGACGCCGGCGCTCCCAGAGGTATAGCGCGCGATGGTTGTCCCGTCGCCGTCCGTCTCCATGAGCGGGCTCTGTCCGTCCCAGAGGTACTTCACGGTGCCGGAGCCGTCCTGGCGCACGCGGCGCAAGCCGGTGGCGGAGTAGAGCATCGTGATGAGCCCGCCGCCCGCCGCGATTCCCACAAGCCGATCGGCCATGTCCCACGTGTAGGTCGTGCGCGTGCCGTTCGCGTTCACCACCGTGTTGTTCCCGGCAGCGTCGAAGGTCAGCGTTGTCAGCGTGCCGCCCGCGTTCTGCAGCGTGAGCTGATCCGCCTCATTGAACGTGAACGTGGTCGTGACCCCGCCTGTTACCTTCGTGGTCCGGTTCCCCGCCCCGTCGTATGAGTAGGTGATGTCGTACGCGTTCGTCCCGCTGCGCTGCTCTCTCGTCAGTCTGTGGTTGCCGTCATAGGTGAACGTCATGAGGTTCCCGTTCGCGAGCGCGACCGCCGTCGGGTTGCCGACGTTATCGCGCGTGTACGCGAACCCCGAGATGGCCGTGCCGTCGCCCTTCGCGTTACGCACGCCCGTGATCCTCGACGCAGAGTCGTAGCTGTAGGTAACCGTCGCGCTGTTCGCGAGCGTCAGCGTTGTCAGCCTGCTCGCGGAGTCGTACGCCCAGGTGGTTCGCTCCGACGCGCCGTTGATGACCCCCGTGAGCCGGTTCGCGTTGTCGAAGCCGTAGGTGGTCGTGAGGCCGTCGGGATCAACCAGCGTCGCACGCCGGCCGCCGTCGTCGAATGTGTACGTGACGCGCTTGCCTCCGGGGAACACCACGAGCGTCTGGCGGCTCACGTCGTCATATCCGAACGTCGTTGTGCCGGAACCGTCGGCCATCGTCTCCACCCGACCGAGCGCGTCATAGCTGAACGTGGCACGCGCCGCATCCCCATACTGAATGCCGGTGCGCCGGCCCGCGGCGTCGTACGACAGCGTGGTCGTCAGCCCACGCCCATCGAGCCTCGTGACCAGGCGACCCGGGTCGTCGTACGACATCGTGACCCGGTTCGCGAGCGGGTCTTGCTTGGTTGTCACTTGACCCGCATCATCATACACCCAGGTCGTTCTGCACCCTCGCGCATCGACAACCGCGGTCCTCTGGCCGGCGTTGTCGTAGACGAACGTGGTGCGGTTGCCGAGGGCGTCAACAACGGCCTCGACGCGGCTCGCGTTGTCGTAGACGGTTGTCGTGCGCTTGCCCTCAGCGTCCTGGATCGCTGTTCTCCTGCTCGCATTGTCGTACGAGTAGGTTGTGAGGTGGCCGAGCGGGTCCTGGAGCGACGAGACCTTGCCTGCATCGTCATACACCGTCGTGGTGCGGTTGCCGAGGGGATCGACTACGGCAACGCGTTGACCCGCATCGTCGTAGACGAACGTTGTCCTCGCTCCGAGGCCGTTGACCACAGCCTCCACGCGCCCGACATCATCGTAGACCGTCGTGGTCCTGACGCTGTTCGCGTCGAGCACCTCGGTCTGCTGCCCCGCGTTGTCAAGCGTGAACGTCGTCCTCTTGCCGAGGGCGTCGATCCGGCATGTCACGCGCGAGGCGGCGTCATACACCGTCGTCGAGCGGTGGCTGTTCGCGTCGATCACGGCGACCTGGCGGCCGGCGTTGTCATAGACGAAGGTCGTGCGGTTCGATGTCGCGTCGAGCACCGACTCTAGCTCGTCCGCCGCGTCGTATGCCGAGGTGGTGCGGTTGCCCGCCGCGTCGATCACGCACGTCCGGTTGCCGACCGAATCGTAAACGAACGTCATCCGCTTGCCGAGCGGATTGACGATCGCCTCGGTGCGGTTGAGCGCGTCGTAGACGAACGTCGTCCGCTTCCCCAGCGCGTTCACCACGGCCGTGCGGTTGTTCACCGCGTCATACACGAAGGTCGTCCTGTTCCCGAGCGGATCCTGCTGCTCGGTCTGACGCGACGCCGCGTCATACGTGTAGGTCGTCACATTCCCCAGCGGGTCCTGCACGGTCTGCAGCCTGGCCGCGGAGTCGTACCCGAACGTCGTCCGGTTGCCGAGCGCGTCGACCCGCGCGGTGTTGCGGTTCGCGTTGTCGTAGACGAACGTCGTCCGCTTCCCGAGGGCGTTCACGACCGCGGTGCGGTTGCCGACCGAATCGTACACGAAGGTGGTCCGCTTGCCGAGGGCGTTCTGCTGCTCGGTCATCCGGTCGAGTCCGTCGTACACGTAGGTCGTACGGTTGCCGAGTGCATCCCTGACCGCTGTGACGTTCCCGTGTGTGTCGTAGGTGAAGGTGGTCCTGTTGCCGAGCGGGTCCTGGGCTGATATCCGCCGGCCCATGTTGTCCCAGGTGAACGACGTGACGTTGTTCTCGGCATCGCGCACAGTCTCAACGTAGCCTGTGGTCGTGTAGGTGTAGGTAGCCTTGTTGCCTAGCGGGTCCGTCACCGTCTGCAGGCGGTCGCTCCCGTCGTAGGCGAACGTGGTCACGTTCCCGAGCGCGTCTTGCTGTGTCGTCTGTTGGCCCTTGGCGTTGTACGTGTATGTCGTGCGGTTGCCGAGGGCGTCCTGGACTGTCGTCGGGTTTCCCGCCGAGTCGTTTGTGATTGTCGTCCGGTTTCCGAGTGGATTGATCACGAGGTTCCTGAACCCGTTGTCGTCGTACGCGAAGGTGGTCACGTTGCCCAGAGGGTCCTGCAGGCTGGTGATGTTGCCGCTCGAGTCGAACGAGTACGTGACTGTGTTCCCGGTCGCGTCGGTTCGCGACGACGGCCGCTTGTTCGCGTCCCACGCGAGGGTTGTGCGGTTGCTCAGGGGGTCGACTCGCGAGGTCGGGTAGCCGTCGGCGTCCACGTTGACCCGCCAGTTCTGGCCGTTCTCGTAGGTGATCGTCGCGTAGCCGCTGGCGTATGTGTACGTCCGGCGCCCGTTGAGGGGGTCCTCGATGTTCGTCAGCTTCCCCGACGTCCATGTGTACGTGGTCTTGTATCCCTGGGCCGATGTGACTGTGCGCAGCAGGTAGCCGACAGGCGCGTAGCTGAACGACGTAACGCACAGCTCGGGTGTTGTGACCGTCTGGAGGGCGTCGGGGACCACGCCGCCGTATGTGAACGACGTTCGCCGACCGGCCGGGTCGATGAGCGCAGTCACCCTCTTCGGGGAGCCTGCAGACGTGAAAGTCGTCACCCCGCCAGTCGGGTCCGTGATGGTCAACAATGTGCCGGAGCTGTAGCTGTACGTCCAGGTGCTGCCGTTGGCGTCCGCGACCTTCGTGATCTTGCCGTTGGCACTGTAGTGGAACTCGGTCTTGCTGCGCGTGGTTTCGGTGAACGTGTCATCATCGTTCTTGACGAGCGTGTTGTTGGTGCCTGCCGGCGGCGTGTAGCTCTCGTCCTCCTCCAGGGTGTACACGCGCGTGACCCCGCTGGCCTTGGTGATGGTGACGTCGCCGGAGCCGTCTTCGACCGCAGTCGCCTCGACGTTCATCTGCCAGAAAAGCCCAACGAGTCCGGAGTCCTCTGGCGGCCCGTAAGCCCACCACACCCGCGGTGAGAAAGGCCCGGATGGTGGGAGCTGCCCCACGACTGTGAGCTTGCCATCGCTTGGTCTTGCGATGCCGGACGGCGGTGGCAGACCTTCGTCTGTGGTGTCTATCTCCTGGAGGCTTCCGCTGCTGAGGTCGGCAGTCCACATCGGGTCGCGAGGGTCGCCAAGGCCAATGGGTGGGGTTGCTGCCATCTTCGGTCCCCTTCCGAAGCGCGGGTAGTGCTGTTTGAGGGTGGAGGCTCGACACTCGGACTAGCGACAGTACGGCCCGTTGAACAAGACCTAAAGTGTCGGCGGGGCACCCGGCCCGGCCTTTCCTACGCAACCACACCACTATGCTATGCCCGCTCTTGTTGCGGAGTCAAGGGGATTCGCCAAAGGTGTTTTGGTGCGGTCATGCACTTATAGCTTCGCCCAATGTCGTGCGTGAATACCAGAAGCTTGACCATCTGTCTCGGGAGTCTTGACACGAGGTCGCGTAGCGCCGTGAGCCTTGCCAGAGGATGACCCCATTCGCGAGCGTGATCGTCGTCGCGCGGCCTCGGGGCCAGCGGCTCGCGCAGCAACGACCGCAACGCCTCGACCGCGCGCGGTGGGCTCTGCTCCTTGCGCCCCGGCCCCGCCAGGGCCTCGGAGAGCGCCTCCGTGGTGATCTCAGCGCATTCTGCCGGTGTCCGGCCCAACATCAGCGTGGTCAAGGCAGCACGCCGTTGGCGGTGTCCAGGATCTCGCCCCGCTCTGAAGGTCCCTCATGACGCGATGGAGGTGACGAGGAGACGGAGCTCGAAACGCTGAGTGTGGGCTGGGCGTGGCGTCGGCGTGCAGCCGCTTGGGCGGCCGTCGCGATGGCCGACGGCTCATGGCCGTCGAGACTAGCGGTGGTGGCCAAGGCAGCTCTTTACCCCCCATCGTGTGGCCCAGTCAGAGGGTGAGGATCGGGCCTGGCCCCAAAGTGAGCGAGGGAGCGGAAGGCGTAGCAGTGCACATCCTCTTCATCGCGGACGCGGCACCGGTCAACGTGATCTCCGAGGGGCTCATAGGAGGGCTCCGCTCCGTAGGGCACGAGGTACTCAGCTACGGCCCCGGGCTCGAGGTCTTCTTCGGATCGGAGGTTCCCATCCGTGACGCCCTACGGATGCACAACTGGCGCGGACCGCGTTTCTACCCCGACCTTGTGTGGTACTCGGAGAGCAGGTTCTGGCCGGACTGGGAAGGGCTCGACTGCCCGCGGGTGCTGACCTGGGCCTGCCCTAACTGCTTTGACGGCAGCGACATGGCCCGAGAGGCAGACGCGGTATTCCTCTTCAGGCCCCAGTTCATCGCACGCGTCCGGGAGCTCAACCCGCGAACCTGGTGGGTGCCGTACGGGGTCGATGGCACCGTCTACTATCCGGACCTCACCGCACCCAAGGTCTACCCCGTCGTGTCCACGGGCACCCCAGGGGACGCTCAGGCCACACACTGGGCGGAGCTCAAAGCCAGGCTCGGCGACCGCATGCTATTCGTCGGCGAAGTGTGGGGTGCGGACCGAGCGTACCTATACCGCCGGTCACAGATCGTGGTCGACTGGCACGCGTCGGACCTGTGGAGCGACTTGACGCCTATGGCGATGGCTTGCGGCGCGTGCGATGTCGCCAACGCGACCCCGGGACTCGTGGACGCGTTCGAGCCCGGACGCCACTTCGCGCCATACCGACCCGAGAGCCTTGTCGAGACGGTGACAAGCCTGCTAGCCGACGGCGAGCGCCGTAGGCGCATCGCGGAGGAGGGCTGCCGGGAGGTGCTCTTCCGCCACACGTGGAGGCAGCGCGTCGACGAGATGATCTCTCTCCTCGATGAGGCCAAGGTCATCCTCCATGTGGCGAAGCTGCCCAGCCAGTTCTTCCTGGACCCCTCCGGGGGAGAAGCTTGATGTTCTCCGTCATCTGCTGCGCGAACCACCCGGAGATCTTCGCGCGAGTGCTCGCTCCAAGCCTCCGGGCACAGGTGCCCCATCAGTTCCTGCTGCGCATGAACACCCCGGACGACAACCAGCCGTGCCCGGTCGTCCTCAACCGGCTCGCCCGAGAGGCTACCGCGGAACGACTCCTCTTCGTGCATCAAGACATGCGCCTCTTCGAAGGCGCACTGGCGATGCTACACGACAAGCTGGAAGCCCTCGACGATGCCTGGGGACCGGTAGGCATCACAGGAGCTGCCGGCGCCACACCGGACGGATGGTTGCACGACGGTTGTTGCGAGCCCCAACACTACAAGGCCTACCACGTCGGAGTGCACACCCTCGACGAGTGCTTCTTCGGGTGCCGGCGCGAGATCCTCGAAGCCGCCGGAGGCTTCTGCGAGGTGCCCGAGCTCTCATGGCACGGGTACGGTGCCGAGCTGTGCCAACGAGTAGCTCGCATGGGGTACCGCAACTACGCAGTCCAGGCCCTCGCGTGGCACGTTGGGCCGCACCAGGCCAGCAGCCTCCACATGAGCACGCTGCGCGCAGCCCAAGCGTGGATCGCGCGCAGGACCCGAGAACCCGTAGCGACATCGGGCGGAGTGCTGAAGAGCATACCGTCAGGCAGAGCAAGTCAGGCACTCGCTATGGCTCTCCTTGAGCGCTCCACGCCGACCGCCCCGGAGCCAGCCCCCCTCCGGGCAGCAAGGACTGACCACCGCACGGAATGGACGGAGCAGGGCCGACACCTTCTGGGCCGATGCCCAGGGGACGAGGCCAAGCGCTAGCCCAACTTCCGCAGTTTGAGGGCTGGGTTTCTTTGTTTGGGGTCTGGTGGGGTGACGGAGCCTTGTGCGGCGCGGGGTCGCTTGGCGGTAACGGCTGGGAAGCCATGTAGTGAAAACATCGGCCTCTTGCGGCTTGTGTAGACTACGGGCATGTACCTCCGTCGGATGCGTGGCAGGGGCAGTTGTGAGGCTGGTCCGTACTGGGCCCTGGTTGAGTCGCGGAGGACTGAGCGTGGTCCGCGGCAGCGTGTGGTGGCCTACCTCGGCGATCTCGACTCAGACGGCCGCACGGCGGTCGTACATGCGGCCGAGGGGAGTGTCGGGTCGCACCAGGGCGAGCTGTTCCGTGAATCGCGGCCCGAGTGGGTGGAGGTCGACGTTTCGGGTGTGCGGGTGGAGCGGGACCGCGAGTTTGGTGGCCCGTGGCTGGGCCTTCGCCTCCTGGGGCTTCTGGGTCTTCCCGAGGCGCTGGCGTCGTTCATGCCGTCGGGCCGGGAGGCGATCCCGTGGTCGGTGATGGCTGAGGTGCTGGTGCTGTCGCGGCTCTGCGATCCGTCGAGCGAGCTGGCGATCGCCGAGCGGTTCTATGAGCGCAGCGCGCTGGAGGATCTGCTCGGGGTTCCGCGGGACAGGGTGAACGAGGATCGGCTGTACCGCGCGCTCGACCATCTCCTCGGTCGCAAAGCGGAGCTTGAGTCGCACCTGCGTGCTCGGATGGGCGAGCTGTTCGGTCTGACGTACGATCTGCTGCTGTATGACGTGACGTCGATGTACTTCGAGGGGCAGTGCCCGTCGAACCCGGAGGCTCGGTACGGCTACTCGCGGGACCACCGTCCGGACTGCAAGCAGGTGTGCATCGGCCTGGTGGTGAGTCATTGCGGGATGCCGCTTGGCTATGAGGTATTCGAGGGGAACCGGTCGGACGTGACGACGGTGGAGGAGATGGTGACGCGTATAGAGTCGCGGTATGGTCGTGCCGATCGGATCTGGGTTATGGACCGGGGGATGATCTCGGAGGAGACGCTTGAGTTCCTGCGGGACGGTGGGCGGCGGTACATCGTCGGTACGCCGCGAGGCGAGCTGCGGTCGTTTGAGCTCGAGCTTCTCCACGATCGGTGGGAGTCGATCCGGGAGGGGGTGGAGGTGAAGCTCTGCCGGTCGGGCGCCGGGGACGAGGTCTTCGTGTTGTGCCGGAGCCGGGCGCGCGGTGAGAAAGAGCGGTCGATCCGAGGCCGCTTCGAGCTGCGGATCGAGGAGGGTCTCCAGAAGCTCTCAGCCGGCTGCATGAAACGTCGGGAGAGCGAGGCCACTGTGTCGCGTCGGGTAGGCGGGCTGCTGTCGAAGAACAGCCGGGCAGCCAGGCTCTTCGACATTCAGGTGACGAACCGGGGCGATGGGGGCGCGGCGGTGACGTGGTCGGAAGTGGAGGAGCGCCGGGAATGGGCCGAGCTGAGCGAGGGCTGCTATCTGCTCCGAAGCAACATCATGGACTGGACCCCGGCCGACCTGTGGACGGCATACGTGCATCTGACGGAGGCCGAGGCGGCGTTCCGGATCCAGAAGAGCGATCTAAGGATCCGTCCCATCTGGCACCAGCGCGCGGACCGCGTTCGGGCCCATATCATGGTGTGTTTCCTGGCCTATGTGCTGTGGAAGACCCTCGGCAAGCTGTGTGAGGGCGCGGGGCTGGGAGACGAGCCACGCCAGGTGTTCGACGAGATCGCGCAACTGCGCCTGGTCGACGTGATCCTGCCGACGCGGACCGGCATCGAGATCAGGAAGCGGTGCATCACGAGGCCGACCAGGCACCAGGCGGTTCTGCTCCAGCGCCTCGGCCTGCACCTGCCCAAACAGGTCAGCCCACAGCCCGTGTAGTGAAAACAACAGCCCGCAAACCCTTGGGAATCAAGCACCATACCCCCTGAGTTGCGGAAGTTGGGCTAGCGCGCGAGTCCACACTGGCGCTGGTGGTGGTTTCGAGTGGTAGATGGTCGCCGCGTTCGCGCTTTGTGTACGGTAGTGGCTGTCTCGCTTGTGTCGGTGTCCGCGCCCGTGCTGCTCGCCTTGTGCGGATGCAGTCCTGCGGGCGACCTGGGTGATCGTGGCGCGGTCGAGGGCTACGTCTACATACCTGCCTCCCCGACCGTCGGCGCGCTTCAGGACTCCGTGCTGGACTGTCCTGTCGTCAGTCCCTATGCCGCCGTGCCGCCCGGCTACGGCCCGCTCGTCGGCGCGCGCGTGCGCGACGTCGACGCCGGGCTGACCGCCATCACCGACCACGCCGGGCACTACCAGATCCTCGGACTTCTGCCGGGTACGCACCACCTGGGCGTCACGCACCAGGGAGTCGTTGACACGGAGCTTACCGTCAACGTATACGCCGGCCGCAGGACCCTCGGGTCGGCGTTGCCGCCGGTGACGCCGGGCCAGGCGCCGGCCTACCCGTACATGGGCCTCTGGGAGGTTCAGTGGCAGACGGACACCGATGCGGGCGCGTTCTACGTGTCAGTGGACTACTCGGGCAACCTCGCCGGCGGCGGGCTCGGGAGCGATGGGCATCCGTTCCGGGTGATTGGCACGTGCAGCGACCGCGGCGAGATGACGTTCGATGTGAGCGGCTCTCTGACGGGTACCGGGCAGGGCCGGCGGGGCGAGGGCGACGTCGTGTCCGGCACCTTCTCGTTGACCGACCCCGCGAAGGTGATGGGAGCATTCCAGGCCGCCCGCGTGGTCGTGGAAGACAGCGGAGCCTAGGCCCTCCCCGCAGCCAGCATCTCGGTGAAGGCCTCAACTCGCGTGCGGAGTTGCTCGGTATCCTGCCCGCCGTAGTCTGTCGTCACCTCGAGCATGGGCGCCCCGCGCTTGCGCAGAGCCTCCCGCACGTGCCGCGTCTCAAACTGGAACAACACGCACGTCCGCAGGTTGTGGTAGACAACCCCCTGCACCGCGCAGTCATCCACCAGCCCGAGGATTCGGTTCACTCGGTCCTCGTGGCCGCTGAAACAGGGGCATGTGCATGGGAGCAGCGTCTTCTCCGCCACCGCGCGCATCGTCTCCGGCAAGCTCCACTCCATGGGCACGACAGGATGATAGAGCCGCTCCGTCCCTGTGCACAGATCGTCCGCCACGATGGAAGCACCAGCGGATTCGATCGTGTCCACGAGCCGCATGTTCGGGTAGATGACGGGCGCGCCCGTGAGTAGGACGCGAGGCCCGAAGGACGACGGCGCGGCCGCGCTTTGACGCTCGCCAACGAGCGCCGCCAGTCGTTCCGTGAGCCGCACGGGGTCGTCCGTGAAGCTCGCCTGCGCGACCAGTAGCACCTCCCGCCCCGTCACTCGGGAAGGGCTTGCGCAACGCAGCTCCAGCAGCGCCCGGAACGCGGCCTGCCGGCGGTTCGTGATATCGACCGCCTCGCGAAGGGCCCGGGCCGTCACCACCTGTCCCGTGAGCTCACGCAGACGCTCCGCGAGCCGCCGGACCTCGCCCAGCCAGGCCGTAGCGCTCCCCGCGCCGGTCTTGCCGGTGGGCAGCGACATGACGTGAACGGGCACATCGCTCTCGAGGCAGGCTCCGAGCTTCACCTTCGCGTCGCAGGAGGACGGCACAACAAGCAGCTTCGCGAGCGAGTGCAAGCCCGCCCGCCTCGCCAGCATCCCAACGCCGGCTCGCGCGACCGGACAGCAGTCCTTGGGCACAGCGCTCTCGGCCTCGGCCGCCGCGCTTTCGTCGCCAGAGTCGAGTCGAACGGGCACGGCCCCGGCGGCCATCACGACCTCGTCGGGGACGAAGTTGCAGAAGGTCCCCACGACGGGACGCCGGTCGGCGGAGAGCTCCTCGGCCCTTGCCCCGGACTCAAGCGCGTCCCTGAAGTACTCGATTGCGCCCATTCTCACGACTCCGTCAGCTTCACGCCCGCGAGCTTGGCGGACAGGCAGCCCTTCTCGGGGCAGGTCTCCAGGCATCGCAGGCATAGAGTGCACTGCGTGTCGGTCACGACCGACGGCGCGCGTTCCTTGTAGACTCTCTCGACATCCACCGGGCACACGCGTCGGCAGGTCCCGCAGAAGGTGCACTTCCCGGGCCGCTTCTCAAGCGCGAGCAGGCCCCCGCGGTTGAAGTACGACAGCAGCGCCCCCACCGCGCAGATCCGGCACCACAGGCGCGGGGTCGTGAAGCTCAGCGCGAACACGCCGAGGAACGCCCACCCGAGGAAAGTCATGAAGGTCGTGATCGAGTTGCTCCAGTCCGTCCAGCAGGGGTTCACCCCGCCGAGCAACGGGTACGCGATCCGCCCCGGGCAGATCTGGCAGTAGACTAAGAACAGCGCGTCGTTCACGCCCTGGGCGCCCAGGAGGGGCAGCGCGATCAGGATGGAGATCGCTAGAGACAGCCACAGCAGCACATGCCGCAGGTTGCCGATGAAGCGCCGCAGGCCGTCGGTCACGTGCCACGGCGCGATGCTCAGCTTACGCCTAACCCATGACAGCGCGTCCTGGGTCGCCCCCAGGGGACATGCCCAGCCGCACCAAGACCGCGCCAGGATGAAGGACAGGATCGCGAGCCACGTAACGTGCGGCAGAAGGAGCTTCAGCGACGTCTTCCAGGTGAGGTTCTCCGATAGCACGTGGACCGAGCAGGACTTGAAGAACCCGCCTTGCGCGATGAAGCGACACGCCAGCACCGGCAGGTAGAGGTCGATCACGCTCTCCTTCCCGGACACCCACAGAATGCGGTCTCGCGAGTACATGGTCGTTCGCGGCGTGCCTGCCTCGATCCCGGGCATCAGGGTTGCTTCGTAGCCGTGTGGGAAGACGAAGCCGCCGTACAGGATAAGCGCGAAGAAGACCACCTGCACGGTCCTCCGCGCCGTGGTCACATTCCGGTGCTTCATTGGCAGGCCTACGGCAGCAGGCACGTACCGGCCTCCTGGAGGATCTGCTGGGAGAGCTCGGGGGACGGAGCGTCGAACACGCCGACGAGGAGATCGGGCGCGGCGACCTTGAGCAGTACGTACTTGCCTGTGGGCCACTCGTACGGCTCCTGCTCCGGCACGGTCTCCCCGGGCCGCGCGATCGCCGCGCGCACGTCAGCCGCCGCCCCGTGAGGGTCACCTCCGGCCGGGTAGTGGACGCCGAGGACGTACGCCTCATCCTCCCCTACCTTCACCTTCAGCATGACGCCGTTCGTCTCGCGGCTGAGCCGCAGCAGGTTCGCGGTCGAGACGTACAGGAAGTCCTCCTGGTCCTTCTGGTCGTGGAAGTACCGCACGGAAGTAATGGGGAACGGCATCTTGCGAGCCCCGGACACGAGTACCGGCTCGGGGCCCTCAGGCCCGAGCGTCAGGCACACCGCGTCCGCGACGTCCCGGAGCGCCGCAGTGTCGACGCCCTGCCGGACAAGGGCCCGCACCTCGCAATAGTACGGGCCGTGCCAGTAGTTCAGGAGACGCCCCTTGACCGCGCCGGCCTGTCCGACCTCGATCGGGTCGCCCTTGCCGAGGGACGAGAAGAGGCCGAAGGCGTCGGACGAGGATCTCATGTCGTACACCTCGACGCCCAGCCTGAGGTCGCCGTTGGCGTACTCGCCCCGCACCATGCGCGCGAGGTTGTACCTCGTGTGCCGTTCGGCGGCGCCGTCGATGTAGTCGAAGATCGTCCTCTCGTCGTACCTGACAACGTCGCCGGTCCGGGTCCACTCGCCGAGCTCGTCGGGGAGCTGCGGCGGCGTCTGACGCCAGAGCTTGCAGAGCGCCTCGGACACCGAGTCCCGGTCCGGCCCGCCGACCAGAACGACGCACTGCCCGCCGTCCTCGACCGTCACCAAGGCCGCCCCCACGGGCCGTTCCCCGCCGATGTACCAGCGCGGCGCGGCGCCCTCTCCGCCGTCCTGTGTCAGGTGCGCCACGAGCGCGATCCCGGCCGCCTCGTCGGGCACCTGCAGCGCTGCCGCCAGCAGCTCGCCACCGTCTCGGCCGACGGCCCGCGCGCGGGTGCCCTTCACCTGTGCCGGCCACGGTGGCCGCTGCTCGGCGGGTAGGTCAAGCTCGGCCCATAGTGACTCCAGGGCATCCACCGAGATCAGAGGCGCCTCATCCGTGAGCGCGCCCAGACCCGATAGGGGGCCGTGCGCCTGCGTCGCGGGCGCGATCGTCGCCGCGGCGGGAGGGTCCAGGGCCAACGCGGCCCGCGTGCGCGTCTGCGAACAGCTCAGCACGCCTACCGCGAGACACAGGCTCGCAAGGGCGGCCACGTCCATCCGATTCCTCACAGCAACCACCTTCCAGCCGCTAGTGGGTGAGAGCGGCCACACCCCGGGCGGCGAACCAGAGCCCCGCGACGGCCGCCGAAGCCCGCACAACGCCCGAGATCCTGCTCGCCACCCCCGGAAGCCCGAGCAGCGCTGCCGCCAGCAGCGGCGCCGAGGTGCCCACGAGGAACGCCAGCCCGAGTCCCGCGGCGGCCAGCCCGGGGCCCGCCTGCGCGAGGGACACGCCTAGCAGCAGCAACGGCGGGCACGGGCTCAGGCCCACCAGGAGCCCGAATGCCGCCGGGCAAGCTTCCGGAAACCTCCAACGCGAGAGCAGCGAGCACATCCTGAGTTCCGGCAGGTTCACCTGAACGGCGTACAGAGCCACCAACAGCCCCAGTATGATCATCGACACACCGGCCAGTCGGCTGCCCAGCCCCTCCCAGTCGGCGCGCGACCCGACCGCTATGAACACCGCCCCGACGACCGCGTACCCAAGCGCCCGGCCTGCCAGAAACACCAGGACGTCACGCCACGGCCGCCCACCGCTCTCCGCTCGGGCGACTACAAGCGGCGCGAGCGCCGGAACGCAGACCGCCAGGCACTGACCACTGGCCGACAGTCCGAGGAGGAGCCCCTCGCCGGCGCCCGACAGGGCCGTCACCGGGGCCGAACCCCGAAGGTCACATGTCGCCGGCGCTTCACTGTCAGCCACGCCGAGGCCGCCACCACAAGCACCAGGGGGACACCCCATGCGAACGCGTAGTAGTCGCCGAACCGACGCACGCGCACGGCGATGTCACCCACCGGCTGGCCGAGCCCGGCCTCGACGAGCTGCCGGTCCGTCTCCTTTGTGGGAATCGTCATCGCGACCACGGCGGGCTTCTCAAGCTCGTCGCACGAGACCGACACGGAAAGTGGAGTCTGCGGGTCAACGGCGGCGGCGGACCCGGCCTTGAGCGCAACCTCGCACGAAGCGATCTCCGTCGGTCTGACGGCCGGGATCACAGCCGACTCGCCGCTCATTCCGCCGCCCGAGACCGTCAGCTTCACGTTATGGAGCGACGCCGGGTACTTGTGGTAGAGCTGCACCCTTAGGACACCGCCGCGCTCCGCCGAGGGCAGCGGCGCGTCGGCCTTGACCCAGATGCGGTCGGCTGCCAGGCCCGACAGCGCCTGGGGGCCACCGTCGCGCGCGTCCGCTTGCGCCTTCTCATCACCCGCGGGCGGCGGCGCATCGCCGGCCTCCTTCTTCTCCTGTTGGTCCGCGAGGCACAGCAGCGCGCACCCCGCGAAAACGGCCAGTTCCGAATCCCCGGCTGAGTGTGCGTCCCTGAACGTCTTGTCGATCACCTTCAGCGCGGCGCTGTTCCCGGCCCACGCGCACCCCCACGCGGCCGCAACGCGGACACGGGCATCGTCGTGGTTGAGGAATCGGGCGGCCAGCTCGTCAGCGGTGCCGTTGGGGGCCTTATCCGCCATGATGAGCCCGGTGGCCGCGGCGCAGCACACGAACGGATCGCCGTCCTGGAGCAGCGGCTGCAGAGGCTCGAGGTCGGTTTTGAGCATCCCAAGCGCGAGCGCCGCCAGCCCTCTGAGGAAGCCGTCGCGCTGCTCCAGGAATGGAGGCAGCAGGGGCGCCAGGTCGGTGTTGCCCGTCCGCCCGACAGACTCGATCGCGCGGGCCGTGTAGTCGCGCCCCCCCTCCCCGTCAAGCAGCGACTTCAGCTTGTCGATGCCTGCCTGGCTCTTCATCCGCGCCAGGGACTCCGCTGCCAGAACGTGGCTGCTCACGTTCCCGCGGTTGAACGCGTCGATGAGCTCTGCCTCGGTGGACTGGTGGACGGGAGTCCAGTCGCCGACCTCTCTGGCCGTGATCGACAGCGTGACCTTGTGTGCGCCCTGCTTCGCTCCGGCGCCCGCGGCGATCCTCACGGTGAACGCGTGCTTCTCGCCGGGTATCATCTCGGCGAGACCTGTCGGGTCGACCGTCGCCTGAACCGCCGGGTCGTCCGTCGTGGCACCCATCTGGAAGTTGAAGAGCTTCGTCGGGTAGTTGTTGCGGACGAACACGCGCACCTCATCGCCGGTCTCCAGGGTGAGGCTGTCTCGCTCGGGCTTCACGATGATCCGGTCCGGCGTCTTGTATATGTTGTTGCACAGGTGCGCGCAGGCCACCTGGCCCAGCACGAGCATCAAGGCGCCAATCATCAGCGCTCGGGCCACGTCTCTCACCGCCTTCTGGGCTTTTCCGCCGCGTCGCGCGACGGGAAGATCACACGCTGTCAAGCGCGAGCAAGGCCGCGCCGAGTGCCCCCACGAGCTCGGGGTCGGACGGGATGCAGACCAGCCGGCCCAGCTTGCGCTCGAGAGCCCGCACGAAGCCGACGTTCCGGGCGGCGCCGCCGGAGAGCGCCACAGGCTCCTGTGGGCCGACCCGGCGGGCGAGCGCCGTGACTTGCTTCGCCGCGCTCTCACAGACCGCGGCCGCGACGTCCGCCTTCGACTCGCCTCGCGCGAGGAGGCCGATCACCTCGCTCTCCGCGAACACCGCGCACACATGGCTCACGCTTACCGCCGCGGCGGCGGCGAGGGCAAGGGGACCGAGTTCATCGAGGTCGATCTCAAGCGCACGGCACATGCTCTCGAAGAACCGGCCCGTGCCCGCGGCGCATCTGTCGTTCATGGCGAAGTCGAGCACGGCGCCGCCCGGGCCGAGCAGGATCGCCTTGCAGTCCTGTCCGCCCACGTCTATGAGGAACCTGGCGTCCGGGACGAGAGCGGCGATGCCGCGCGCGTGGCAGGTGATCTCGGTGACCGTGTCGGTACGACCGTCCACCCGGTCGCGGCCGTAGCCGGTAGCGATGAGTGCGGCGATGCTGAGGCGCTGAAGACTCGCGCCGGCGAGGGCACCCGTGAGGGCCAGACCGGCCGCGTGAGCACAACGAGCGCCGGTCGCGACAACGTGGCGGCCCAACACGAAGCCGCCGCCGTCCACGACGACCGCGGCTGTGCTCACGGACCCTACGTCCACTCCAGCGCAGTAGACCGTACCCACTGCGTTGCGCCCTCGCTGCTTCCCTGCCTTCCCAGGCCCCATCTCCCGGGACGCCCTGCAGGCCTGTTTGTGTGTTCACCCACCCGCGTGCGCATCCTCCTAGACGCGCCGGGAGGACGCCACGGCTTGCTCGATGACCAGGAGCCACGACTCCCGCCAGCGCTTCAGGCCGAACCCGGACCTGACGGCGCCGAGCTGCCGTGCGGCCAGCTCGTCCCGCCGCGCGAGCGCCTCTAGGCAAGCCTGGGCTATGGCGTCAGGGCGGGGATCGGCCAGTACGGCGGGCAGGTCCATCAGCCCCGCCACGCGCGTCGCGACACACGGAGTGCCGCACGCCATGGACTCGAGGGCCGACAGCGATGTCCCCTCTCCGCACAGGCTCGGTACAAGGCTCAGGTGCGCCGCTCGGTACTCACCGGGCATCTGGTGCCAGGGTCGGGGCCCGGCGAACTCGACCACCTCCGCTACGCCCAGGCGCGCCGCAAGAGCCTGACACTCAGTCACATAGCCCGGTTGGCTCAAAGCGCCCACGATGCGCATCCGGGCGTCCAGTTCCCGCCGTACCAGGGCCAGGGCCTCGACGGCGAGGTGCACGCCGCGATTGCGGTACAGGTTCCGCGGCACCAAGATGACGGGCGGGCCGCTCCGCAACTCCCCTTCGGGGCTGAAGAGACCGGTATCGACCGCGTTGGGCACGTACCACCGGCCCGGCTCGACCTCGGTGTGCGGTGCGAGGCCCGGCCGCGCGTCGAGACCCATCTCGCGCAGGAAGAACGTGTCGTTTGCGACCACCGCGGTCGCCTGCAGGTAGGCTTCCCGGGCGAGCCGCCTCTTCAGACGGCTCCGCAGGGCGCCCGGTCTATCGTCCCACCAGACGCCGTGGGACAGCAGAATGGTACACGGGTGCCAGCGGATCGGCCGGTGGTAGTTGGGGTAGTGCGCGATCAGGACATCGAGCCGCGCCAGTTCATCGCGGACCTTGGCCAGCCCGAGCGGCGCGGTCCAGAACAGCCCGCGCCGCGAGTGCGAGAGCACCGTGGGTGGGATGGTGCGCGTCTCTCCCTCTCCCCCCGGGAGAGGGCCGGGGTGAGGGCCGCTCCCTCGTGCCGCCTGGTACACCACGCTCTCATGCCCGGCCTCGGTAAGCGTCCGGTGCAGCTCGGCGGCGTAGACATCCGCCCCGCCGACGATGGGTCTGTAGGAGTATGTGACCTGCGCTACGCGCACGGCTTCCGCACATCCCGCGTGGCGTTCTATGGTGGCACCAAACCGTGCGCTGGTAGCGTACGGTTTGTTGTGTAAAAGGGGGAGAGCAAGCTCAGGCCTCCGAAGTCGGAAGTAGGAGTACAACCGATGGGAGGAAGAGACATGCTCTCCGAGATGGAGTGTTCCGGGAACGCGCGGGAAGCCCTTGAGGAGTTATTCGAGGACGCGTGGGGTGATCCGAGCGAGACGGCGAGCCGGATGATCCGGCAGTTGCTGAACCGGTCGATGGTTTTCGAGTGCACGAAGTACGTTGGGGCTGCGCGGTATGGTCGTGGTCCTGCTCGGGTGACACAGCGGAATGGTTACTACGGACGGAGGCTCGAGACCACGGTGGGGCCGATCGACCTGCGGGTTCCGCGGACGCGGGACGGGCAGTTCCACCCGGAGAGCCTGAGTCGATACCAGCGGCGGCACGTTCATGTGGACTCCGGGATCCGGGAGATGTTCATAGCGGGGGTGAGCACACGTCGGGTTCGAGACGTACTGGCCCCGCTGATCGGTATCGAGGTATCGGCTTCGACGGTGTCGGAGATCGCGAAGGGCCTGGACAAGGAGGTGCGTAGGTTCCACGAGCGGAGGCTGCCCGGGGAGGTAAGGTATCTGTTTCTGGACGGGGTGTATGTGAAGGTCAAAGGGGCTCTGGGGCCGGTCCGGAGGGCCGTTCTGGTGGCCTACGGGATCGATGCGAAGGGGGTACGGCAGGTTCTGGACTTCCGGATGGAGTCGAGCGAGAGCGAGGACTGCTGGGAGCGGTTCCTGTGGGATCTGATCGACCGGGGTATCGCGCCCGACGGTGTGAAGTTGGTGGCGGTCGACGGCTGTCCCGGTCTGGTCAATGCTGTTCGTCGTTGCTTCCCGAATGCATCTCTTCAGCGTTGCTGGACTCACAAGATGGCGAACGTTTCGAGCAGCCTGCCGAAGACCAAAGAGCGACGCGAGCCGGTCATGCAGAGCTTGCGGGCCGTCTACAAAGCCGACTCGCTTCGGGAGGGCCGGCGGCGCCTGAGAGCGTGGGCGGGTCGGTGGCGGCACGACTTCCCGAAAGCCGTGCAGTGCGTCGAGCGGGATGCCGACGAGCTCCTGAGTTTCCTCAGCCAGCCGCCAGCCCTACACGTCAAGCTCCGAACGACGAACGTGATCGAGCGCTCTTTCAAAGAGGTCCGACGACGATCAAGAACGATGGGCTGCTTCGAGGACACCGGGTCCGCCCAGCGTGTCCTCTACGCCGTCTTCGAGCGACTCAACCGACTATGGCCCGACAAGCCTCTCCCAGCTTTTACACAACGATCTTGACGCTACCGGCAACAGCTTCGCCTGCCGGCGCGGGCCGGCTACCGGGCGTACACCTCTATCTCCGTCAGCTCAATGCAGCCCGCCCACCGGTCGCCCCTGTGTTGCGACGGGCCCAGCCGAACGCGCACATACCGGCCGGGCTTGCCTATCGAGTAACGCCGAAGGTCGCCCAAGTACGCGTCGCCCTCATGCGGGACGTCGCGCGTGTCGAGCGCGGCAGTCCAGGTCTCGCCTTCGTCGGACACATCGAACCCGGTGCTTTCGGGGAGGAACCAGAACACGCCATATAGCCCTCTGAACTGGAGCCTGACCTCGCCTATGCTCACCGAAGCGCCCAGGTCCACGACGACAGTCGCCGTCGCCTCCTTGTCCTTGTCGCTGCACCAGAAGTTCTCACCATCGACATCCGAGAGAACGCCGTCGACAAGCTGCGGCGTACGATCCTCATACCCCGGTGCCGACGACGAGACGGTCACGGGCTTGCGGTACGCGAGGTTGCCGGGATCGGGCGCCCTTGGCAGCGGGGGCGGCCCGATGAACGTGCCGGAGGCGTGGTAGATCGCGCCGAGCTCGTCGCAGAGCGGCCGCAGCTTCTCGATCGCCTCGGTCGAGAGCCCCTCCGCTGCCAGGATGCCGTCGATAGCGGCCCTGATGTAGAGGATGCGCCACCGCCAGGAAGCGCGCGCCCACGCAGCCAGCTTCCCATCGATCGACCGCGCGAGGCGCCACTCCTCGTCGGCGCCCTCCAGGTTCGCGACCTGCCAGCCGTTGCGGGCGTGGGTCTTCTCCATCAGGTGGAACATCCGCACCGCGTCGTCCGCGGCGTCGGGCGAGAGGTAGTGCGCGGCGTACTCGCGGAGCACGTCCTCCGTGTCGACATCGGGATCCCAGTAATACCGCGCCCAGTAGAACTTGTTCAGGTCCTCGTAGATTCCCTCGGAGTAGGGCCAGCCACCGACCGTGATGCCCTTCAGCTTGCCTGCGAGCCGGGAGCAGAAGTCCGGCAGCGGGTTCGCGCCGTGGCAGCCCCACGGGTTCATCCGGTACATCGAGATCTCCGGGAAGCTCGCGAGCGGATAGCGGTCGGGGAAGGGCCGCTCGAGCAGCGGCTGCGGCACCCAGTCGCCGTGCGTCCCGACGATCATGCCCTGGAACCACTCGGGCTCGCGCTCGCGTATGTAGCGGAACAGCCCTTCATACTCGCCCTTAGCGTTGACCTGGTCGAGGAGCCACGTCGACAGCCACAGCGGCGCCTCCGGCCTGCGCTTGTGGAAGAGCCGCGCGAGCTGCTCGGACGCCTTCAGGTAACCGTTGGCGCCCCAGGGCGCGCAGTCCGGGCACGCGCATCCGCCCTGGTCGTAGGGCCAGGTCCAGGCGAAGTCCACCTCGGGGAACGAGTCCAGCACCTCGCCCTGCCACTTGCCGATGAGCTCGAGCGCCCCGGGCTTCGAGGGGCAGAGCTCGCGCTGATAGTGCGCGGTGCCGGTGTTCGGATCGGCGCGCAGTTCGGGTGGGCTGGAGTCATAGGCCTCATTGGCGATGAACGTCAGGCCGAACTTCATCCCGACCGCGTGCGCCGTGTCGGAGAAGTGCCGCAGCCGCGCGAGGTGCTCTTGCGCGGCGGGATCGTCGGTGCCCTGGAAGTGGTGCATATCGAACCAGACGCAGAGCTGGTTGCCGCCCCAGAGCGCGAACTCCTCGATGATGCGGTCGACTTCCGCAAGCGGGGCGACGTGGTAGAAGTTGCCGAAGTGGGTCGCGAAGTAGATGCCGCGGACGGGGAGCTTGGGGGCGTCACGCAGGTCCGCCTGGGGGATGTAGACCGCGTGGTCGCCGAAGCGCATTAGGCGCAGCAGCTTCCCGACCCCGGCGACGAGCCCGCTCGGTGTCACACCGACCACGGTCCCCCCGTGTGGGAACACCTGGATGCTCAAGCCGTCCTCACCCAGCCCGGCGTCCGGGTCGACCGAGAGCACGATGGACGGCCCCGGGGCAGGCCCGGTAGCGATGCGCACGTTCACCCCGGAGCGCTCCCCGACATCCCGCGCGAAGACCTCGGCCGCGCGCCGCACGACCGGCCCGCCATCGCCAACCACAACGGTGAGCGCGTTCACGCTGCCTCCGTACTGCGCCCCGACAGCCGGCGCGGCAACCGCCGCCACGACGCCGATCACATGCCACACGAGCCTCACCTGCTCCCTCGCCGCTGCGTTCGGCGAGGGCGTCGGTGCTCCCTTTTCGTCCCGGCCGTCCGTAGGGGCGCAAGGCATTGCGCCCTCGACCCGTCGTCACAGGTAGGGGCGCCGGTTGCTGCGGCCGTGGGACCGACTGCGGCGCCAAGACGCTGTTTTACAGAATGGTACAATGGTGATAGGATGTAAAACGAGGAGGCGAGGGGAATGCCCACCATCGGAGAGCGCCTGAAGCAAGCCCGCATTGCCGCAGGGATGAGCCAGCGTCGTCTGGCCGAGCTTGCCGCGCCGCTTAGCGCCATGGCGGTCTCGAACTACGAGAACGACAAGTTTACCCCAGGCTCCGACGTCCTGCTCCGCCTGGCCAAAGCCCTGAACGTGCGCTTCGAGTACTTCTTCCGGCCAGTGACCGCTGTCCTGTCACCGGCGCAGTATCGGAGAAAGACGCAGCTTGGAGCGAAGGCGCGGCGAGCGGTCGAGCGGCGCGTTGCAGAGGAAGTGGAGCGCTGCCTCGCTGCTGAGGCAGTGTTCGGTGAGCAGCTGTACGCGGGGGGGCTGCCCATGCGGGCTACCGTGCAAAGCCCTGCAGAGGCGGAGGCAGCGGCCGATGCGCTGCGGGCCTCGTGGTCGCTGGGTCAGGAGCCCATCGGCGACCTCTGCGAAGTGCTCGAAGAGCATGGGGTCCGGGTAGTGTTGCTGGACGGAGCGGATGACGAGTTCGATGGCCTCAGATGCTGGGCGAATGAGAGCATCCCAGTGATCGCTATCGGCACAGACAAGCCCGGGGATCGGCAGCGTTTCACGTTGGCGCACGAGCTTGGGCATCAGGTCCTCGGCCTGGACGAATCGGACGAGTCGGAGACCGTGGCGAACCGATTCGCGGGGGCGTTCCTCGTGCCGCAAGAGGCCGTCCTGCGTGAGTTCGGAGCGCGACGGAGCCACCTCAGCATCGCTGAGCTGCACCTGCTGAAGCACAAGTGGGGCTTGAGTATGCAGGCATGGTGCCACCGGCTGCAGGAGGCTGGCGTCATCAGTGACAGCACATACCGGCGTGCCCGGAACCGGTTCGATGAGGAGGATTGGCGGGTGACCGAGCCCGGAGATGCCTATCCCAAAGTTAAGACGTACCGGCTCGTTCGTCTGATCGAACGGGCGCTGGCTGAGGATCTGATCTCACCCTCGCGGGCAGCCGAGTTGCTTGGGAAGCCGCTGCACGCGGCGCGTGCGGCCTGGCCGCTTGGTTTGGGGGCTGAGGTCATCTGAAGCTCGTGGTGGACTCCAATGTGTGGATCCAACTCTACCACGCGGGCCTGCTG
>Ga0315282_10002331_pt1 | contig 35130 bp, 4 predicted proteins | sample YL17G07_20_MG_FD_203693 | JGI IMG/M metagenome (GOLD analysis project Ga0315282, IMG submission 203693) | Sediment microbial communities from Yellowstone Lake, YNP, Wyoming, USA - YL17G07_20 | ecosystem: Environmental > Aquatic > Freshwater > Lake > Sediment | place: USA: Wyoming | collected...
AGGCCAGCAGCAGGATGGAGCCGCTGTTGCCGGTGCCCGGGTCCGTATTCGTGGTGCTGACCCCGGTGGGTAGCCCGGTCACACCCAAGGTGACCGCCCCGGTAAAGTTGGTGCGGGTGAGCGTCACGCCGACCGTCTGCGACGCGCCTCCCGCCGTCAGCGTTACCGAAGTCGGGTTTGCGCTTAGCGAGATTCCCATCGCCGGCGTCGCCGTCAAGCTGAAAGTGGCAGAACCAGTCACTCCTGTCACCGTGGCGGTCACGGTAATGTCGCCCGGCGTCGAGCCCAGGGTCGCGGTGACCGAAGCCTTCCCATCAGCGCCGGTGGTGGCTGTGGTTGGGCTGAGCGTGGCCGCGCCGGCGGGGCTCACCGTGAAGCTCACCGTCGCCCCGGGGAATGGACTACCCGTCTTGCTGTTCACCAGGACCACCAGCGGGGAGGGAAGTGCCGCACCCGCCGGTGCGCTCTGGCCGCTGCCGGAAACCACCTGGATTGAGCCGGCGGAGGGAGGAGGCACACCGATCGTGAGGGTGATCGTCGCCGTTTGCGTAATGCCGGCGCCGCTGGCCGTCACGGTGATGGTGGAAGTGCCGGGCATCGCGGACGCCGGAACGGAGATGCGGATTGAGGCCGAACCCGAACTGGTCAGCGAGCTGGGAGAAACGGTTATGCTGCCCGTTCCGCCCGATGCGCTGACGCTGACCGGACCGCTGAAACCGCTGGCCAAGCTGACATTCACTGTTCCGGAAGCATCCTCGCCGGGCATCACACTCAAGCCGCCGCCGCCACTCAGTGTAAACGGCGAGACCACCGTGATACTGGCGGTGGCGGGTTTCTGCCGGCTGGAGCCGGGGATATGGGCCGTGAAGCTGACCGTTCCGCCCGTGGTCGCACCGGAAGCGATCGCCGCGGTGAAAATTGCCGTGCTCTTGCCCGCATCGAGGGTAACGCTGCTGGGAGAGACGCTGATGCCTGATGGGGTGCCGCCCAAGTCCACAACCACCGGCCCGGTATACCCGGCCCCTCGCCCCACCGCCACCTCAATCGCAACCGTGCCGGTGGGGAAGCTGGATCCGCCGGCGGCGCTGGCCGACTCGACGGCATCCCGAACGCTGACGTTCACGCTGATGGAGCTGGTCATGGATTCGGAGGTCGCCGTAAACACCACCGTCCCGTCGGGAGCGCCGGCGCCCGCCGCAATGGTATACGTGCCACCGCCGCCGGAGACCGATGCCGGGCCGGAAACGGTGAGGCCGGAGCTGGCTGTGGTGGCGATGGACACCTTCCCGGTGAAGGATGCCGGCGTCAGGGTCAGGGTCACTGTTCCCTCGCCGCCCTCCGGCACGCTGAGCAAACCGGGACCGGCAAGGGTGAACCTATCGATGGTCACCGTCACCGTCGCGCTGCGGGTGATCGAACCGTAGCTGGCCACCACGGTGAAGGAGGCTGAGCCGGCCGGCGCCGTGGCCAGGGCCGTCACCGAGAACGACACGGTTCCGTCGCCGGTCACGCTTCCGCCGCCGCTCACCGAGAGTTTCGTGCTGTCCACGCCGGTGGCCGTCACGCTGATCGACACCGGCGCCCCGGAGGTTTGCTTGACGGGAATAGTGACGGTGCCGCTGGCTCCGGCCAAAAGCGTGATGCTGGCGCCGCCAATGGTGAATTCCGGCTGTGCCTGGATGGTGACCGAGACCGTAGCGCTGTGCGTGACGCCGGCCAGGTTGCCGACCACCACAAAACTCGCCGAGCCCGCCGCGGCATTCGCCGGGGCAGTCACGTTAAAGGTCACCGATCCCGAGCCGGTCACAGAACCGCCGCCGCTGACCGCGATGGGGCCCGTGATTGTGCTGGCCGACACCGAAATCGGAAGCGGGTTGCCTGCCGTCTGGCTCGCCTGCACGCTGACCGGAACGGGCGGGCCTCCGGCCATCACTGAAACGCTGCCGCCGGAAATCGTGAAATCGGCGACGGAAGTGATGGATACGCCGACCGTGGCGGTTTGCGTGACGTTTCCTGAGGAGGCGATCACGGTGAACGACGCGCTGGTGTCCGGGAGTCCCGACGCCGCCGTCACCTGGAACGTCACGCTGCCCGATCCGTTCACCGTCCCGCCGCCGCTGACTGAGATCTTGGACGAATCGAAGCTGCCCACCGAAACGCTGATGGCGGCGGTCGGACCGGAGGTCTGCGAGACGCTTACCGACACGGGGCCGCTGGCGCCCGCGGCCAGGGTGATGCTGCCGCCGCTCAGGCTGAAAGCCACCGGGGGTTCGGCGGTGATGCTCACCGCAACCGTGACGGTGCGCGTGATGGTGCCGCCGGTAACCTGCACCGTGAAACTGGCGGCGCCGGTGGCCGTTCCCTTAGGCACGCTGACGGTAAACGTGACCGTGCCGCCGCCCATCACGATGCCCCCGCCCGAAACCGAGATACCGCCGGTGACGCCGGAGGCGCTGGCCGAGAACTGGACCGGGGCGCCCTTGGTTTGGGTGATGTTCACCGAGACCGTGCCGCTCTGGCCGGCCATCACCGCGATGCTGCCGCCCGTGACAGTGAACTCCAGGGCCGGCTTCACATCGAAGCTGGCAGCGCCACTCGCCGAATAGCTGCCGGCGGTGGCCGTGAAGGTCCCGCTTCCCGTGAACTCGGCGGCCGCGGTCACCGAGAAGGTCGCCGTCCCGGATGAGGAAAGCGAGACTGAAGCCGGTGAAAACGACAGCGCGCCGATCGAGGGTGCCGTGACCACGACCGGCCCGGGGAAGCCGCTCGCCAGCGTCACGCCGAACGAAACCGAACCCTTTTCTCCGGCCACGAAGCTGACCGCGCCGCCTCCGCTCAATGTGAAGGGAGCGACACGCGTGACAGGGACGGCAAGAGTCGCGCTCGGAATGCCCGCGCCCGAAGCCGTCACCGTAACCGTGGTGGCGCCGGTGTCCGGCCCCGAGGAAGTCAGGGTCAACGTGGGCGTGCCGTTGCCGTTCACGGTTGCCGTGGAGGAAGTGATTCCCGGGCCCGAGGCGGAAACCGTAATCGGTGTGGTGATGGTTGGCGCGGTATCGACTTTGATTTGCAACTGCGCCGTAGACCCGCCGGCGAAGATGCTTACCGCCGGTCCGGCCTGCGATAACGTAAGCCCGTAGACGGTGAAGGTGTTCGTGCCTTGCTTCTTGATGGCGCCGCTCTCGGCGATGAATTGGATCCCCGTGTCGCCAAGCGCCGCGCTGGCGCCGGCGCTCACCGTGAATGTCTGGGTCACCGGGCCTGAGGTGATCGCGACCGCCTGGGCCGGCGGGGCTACGCTGACGCCCGGGCCCGCTGTCCAGGCGATGTTGACGGTGCCTTTGAAGCCGTTCAGCGGCTCAATGGTGACCGTTACCGGGGTGCCCCCGCCGCCGCGGGCGATGGGCGGCAGGTTCTGCGGCGCTGCCGTCACTTTGAAATCGGCGACCGCAACATTGCCCGATCCACTGCCGGAGGTATCGACGCCCTGATCCGGATTGCCGACGCCGGGCACGCCCACCAGTCCCGCCGAGCCGATGGGGCCGCTCAGGTTCCTGATGTGCCAGCTTGCGTTCGGGATGTACTGCAGTTGGACAGTCACGGTCTCGCGCACCACCTGCGTCAGCCCCGTGGCCGTGAAATCCACGTCCGTCAGCCCGGTTTCGGTCAGGTCCACCGTCCTGCTGGCCGGGTTGAAGGTGAAGCCGTTGCGGCTGGGCGTGATCACATACCTGCCCACCGGCAGATCTTTGAAGCTGTACGCCGTTCCCGTGCCGGTATTGACGAACAGCTTCATCGGGGTGGTCAAACCGCTCAGGGTCACAAAGGTGGCCACCGCCCCGGTGCTGCCGCTGATGCTGGCCAGGGCCGCGGCGCGGACGCCGCTGCGCATCGGAACCAGCATCGGCGGCGCCGACGCGCTGGGGCTCATGCCCGGCACGCCGGATTGCGGCAGGGCCGAGTTTTTGGGCAGAAAGCGGATTTCAAACTCCACCTGGTAAACGGCCGTGTCTCCCGAAACCGTGCCGTTGGCCTTGCGCACCAGCACGCGGTTCTCGGCAATGTTCGCGAACGACTGGTTGATGGTTTGTTCCAGCGACGCGTAGCCGGAATAATTCTGCTGATCGAAGTAACTCAGGAACTGGCTGACCTGCAGCGATTCATAGGCCCGCGCCAGGGCCTGAATGGCATCGTCCGGCGCCGACCGCCCGGCCAGCGACGCCGCTATCACGATGGTGAAGCGGGCGCTGGCCGTTTTATTCTGCGCCGTCGTCACGGTGAGCGAGCCCTCATAGGAACCGGGCGCCCAATCGTTGGTGCTGACCACCAGCATCGGCTCGTTGCTCTGGAAATTCCGCTTGGGAATCTGCCAGAGAAAGCCGCTGATAGCGCTGGTGCCCGCCATGGATAGCCGCCCATCCAGGGTCAGTTGCGCGCCGGCCTCAATCCGTGCGGTCGGCGTCTCGCCCGGGCTGACAGTCCCGGACGCAACTTGCAGGATCGGAGTGGCCATGGGCTGGTCGCCGGAGTTGGTGTCCTGTTGTGCCCGACCTACCTCCGAGCTGCTCGCCTGGCGGGCGCCCGCTGGCGGCTTGCCCTGGTCCACAACCGTCGCCTGCCCGGGGTTCAGTACCACCGTGCCGGTGACTCGCGGGTTGGAGTTGCGCACCTCGACTTGGCTGCGCGAGTTGGGGTCCGACAGGTTCATCACCAGCGTGGAAAACGTACTGGTTGCCTCGACGTACTCGTCGGTGCCCAGCACACCGCAAATGGCGGTCTGGGTGCGAATCTCGAATTTGGAATCGGGGCGGCTGAGCTTCACCACCTGGGCGCGCACCCGGCCGTACTCCAACTGAAGTGTGGACTGTTGCGTGCGCGAGTTGTGCTCGGTGACGACCATCTTCGAGTCTTGGCCGAGGCTGAGGATGGAGCCGTCCTCGAGTTGCGCGCGCATACGGCCGCCGCTGCCGGTGATCAGCGTGTCGGTCCAGTAGAGCGGCATCTTGTCGGTGGCCGCGACCGGCGTGATCTTGGGCATGATCCCGCCGGCGCCGGCGGGACGCGCCGCCGCGGCTGCAGCTTGCGATCGCTGCACCTGCGCGGGCTGAATCTGCCGGGTAATCTGGCCGGCCTTTTTCTGGGCCCACAGGCCGGGGGTCAGGCAAACCACCGCCAAAGCGGCATACAGCAGCTTCCTCGCTATCCGAGTACGCATGAAGGACCTCGCTCTGCCAAACTGCGGGAACCCCAAACCCCTGTGTTCGGCGCCTATTGTGCCACGTTTGTAGCCCTGCCGGCGGATTTATCAACCGCCGGAAACAGCAACCCTTAGCCCGCCGGGCAACGTTCCAAGCGCGAGCGCCACGCCGCCGCGCTACGTGCGCCGTCCGCCGGATTATTCCCTCAGCCGTGGCGGTGCGCCCCCGGGCAGCGCTATCGGCGCCGGGGCGCCGCTGCGCCTGTCGTTGGCCCTTGCGCCGTGGACATGCAGGCCTGCGGCGGCCTGCTCGGCACCCGGCGGCAGCTCGGCATATCCCAAAAGGACCCTTTGGCCGGCGGCCGCCTGTACGGTGCCCAGCCAAGCCAGCGCCAGATTGCCGGGCAGGCCCTCATCGGCCAGCGCCGGCGCGCCCAACTCCCCGGCCACAAAGCGCATCGTCACCTCGTCGCTGCCGGCGGCCACGCCCAGCGCCAGGCTGAGCGCGCCAAAGTCCACCTCCCGAACGGCTCGCAAATACACCGGCACCCGCGCCGGGCGACCCTCAGCGGTGTCGGGCGCGCCCAATTCCAGAACGGCGCCCGCGCGGTCCGGCGCCGCTTCATCCCTCAGCGACATCGCTTCGATGCCGGGAACGCCGGTCAGACAGACCAGGCCGCGAGTCGCGCGGCGCGGCTGCGATGGATCGGCGCCGGTCACCCGCCGAAGCGTGACAATCAGGTCCAGGTTGTCGAGCCAGCCGTCCCCGCCTCGCGTTGCTCCGTCCTCCGGAGATGAATCCATGGCGTCGAAGCGGTCCGAACAACTCGCGGGCACGAAGCCCGGGACGCTGGTGACGGCCCGCAAAGCCAGCACCAGGTCGATGTTGTTCAGCAGCCCGTTGCCGAACTGCCCGGCGCTGTCTCCGCTGCTATCGGAAACATCCCCGACCAGGTACGTGGGCGTGATAGTAAGCGAGGTGACCGGCCCGGGCGCCAGCGGGACGCCGTTGCTCGCCAGCGTGCCGCTCGCCCCGGTCACCTGCACGGCATACGATTGCCCGGCCAGGGCCGCAGCCGGGATAGTGGCCACCAGGTCACCCGCCTTGCGGATCCCCGCCAGCGCGGGGTTGATGGGGCTGAGCCAGGCCACGCTGATGATGTTCGCGCCCGGTCCCGGCGCCACGCTCGGCGCCGGCAGACCCGGGTCAGGCGAGAAAGACAATCCGGCCAGGTCGGGCACGTCCGTTCCCGGAGTGAACATCACGCTGAAGCTGAGCGTATCGATGCTGACGCCGGTATTCAGCGAAACGCTAATGGGGATCCGGGCGACGACGCCCGGCGCTCCCTGGCCGCTGCCGCTGGTCACCGCGCCGCCCGCCTGGGTGACACTCACGGTGAAGTTCGCGACCACGTTCGAGATGCCGGTCCCCGAGGCCGTCAGCGTGACCGGCTGGTTGCTGATCAGCGGGGCGCCGGCCGCCGCCTGGAGCAGAATGGTCGCCGAACTTCCGTTGCCGGGCTGGCTGATGTTGGCCGTCACTCCCGTGGGCAGCGCGCCCAGGGCCAGCGTCACAACATCGGTGTAGTTGCTTCGCGTCAAGGTGGCGTTGATGGTGCGGGAAGCGCCGCCCGGCACCAGGAAGAGTGCGCTGGGAAGCAGGCTCAGCGAGACGCCCGACGGGGGATTGACCGTGAATGTCAGGGTGTTGGTTGACAGGCCGCCGCCCGGCGACGGGTTGAATACCGTCACTGAAGCGGTGCCCGGGTTGGCGATGTTTGCCGCCGGAACTGTCGCCGAAATCTGTCCGGCGTTAACGTAGGTGGTCGGAGCCAGGTCCGCGCCGTTCCAGCGGATCACCGATCCGGTCACAAAGCCCGTGCCGTTCACCGTCAGCACGAAGTCGGCCCCGCCGGCCAGGGCGCTGAAGGGAGAGAACGACGTCAGCGCGGGTTGCGGGTTGACCGACGAACCAACGATCAGGCTGTAAGCGGTCGTACCAATCGAGGGATTCAGCGCCACTCCGGCGCCGAGATTCAGCCCGTTCTTGGCTGCGAAGTCGCCGGTGCGCGAGGCGTAGGTCAGAATGGGGAAGGTATTGCCGGTGGCCGGAACGAAACTGTTGATCAGCGAGACATTCAGCGTGCCGTTCAGCGTGGCGCTGCCGCCGATCTGCAACTGGTCGAATTGCGTCCCCGCGGTGACGCCGCCGATTTCGATGTTCAGCACCCCGGCGGGCGTCTGCGTGTAGCCGCCGGTGATGCTCAAGATTCCCGGCGAGGCGCCGGGACTCACCTGGCCGCCGTTATTCACCAGGCTGCCGGTGATGGTGCCGGCGCCGCTCAACACCCCGCTCTGCAGCGTCAGGGAGCTGCCGCTCATGGAGATGGCGCCGCCCGCCAGAATCGTCGCTCCCGCCGTCTGCAGATAGCCGCCGCTGAACGCCAAGGTGCCTGTTTGTGCCGAAACCGTCCCGCTGTTGCTGAAGGCCACCCCCTCAAAAGTGAACGTGCCCGTGTTGATCGTTCGGCTGACGGTCCCGGCGTTGTTGAAGGCCGGCTGCGAGCCCCCCGAGAAGTAGAAGGAGCGATCGCCCTGCAGGTTCAACGTTCCGGTGGCCAGGTTGTTCACCACCGCCCCGTTGCTCATGTAAATGTAGTTGCTGCCCGTCCACGTGGCTGTTCCGGCGTTGTTCAGGGTGCGGCCATCCATGTACTTGGCCGCGCCGCCGCTGATCGAAATGCCGCCGTTGGCGTTGAACGGCGCCGCACCGCTCAGGGTGCCGCCCGTCCAGGTGAGCAGGCCGCCGGCGCTGACCGCGTCGCTGCCGGTCAGGTTGCCGCCGGAAAGGCTGAGCGTCCCCATGCTGATCGAGCGTCCGGTGGTGAAGCTGGCGGCGCCGCCGCTGAGGCTCACGGCGCCCAGGCCGGTCACCGTGGCGGTGTTGCTGAAGCTGACGGTGGCGCCCGAAAACAGCGTGTTCCCGCTGAGGCTGTAGGTGCCGCCGGCGGTTATCGTGTCCGCCGAAAAATTCACGGTGCCGGCCCCGCTAAAGCCGCCGCCCAGCACGTGCGTGCCGCCTCCGAACACCAGCGAAGCGGTGGCAGCGGCCGTGAAGCTGCCGTTGCCCGTTCCCCCGCCGGCCAGGTTCATGGTGCCCGTCTGCACGCTGAGGCTGCCGGTGTTATTGAAGGCCACGCCGTCCAACGTCAGGCCGGCGGTGCTGATGGTGCGGACAAACGACCCGGCGTTATTGAACGCCGGTTGGCTGCTTCCCGTGTACCAGTACAAGGAGCGGTCGGCGACCTGCCCGTCGAACGTGCCCGCGGCCAGGTTGTTGAACGCGGCCCCATTGCTCATGTAAATATAGCCGGCGGTCCACACCGCGCTGCCGGCGTTGTTCAGCGTCCGGCCGTCCAGGTACTTGTTCGAGCCGTTGATGGCCAGACCCCCGTTGGCGTTGGTGACGCCCGCGCCGGAAATCCAGCCCCCGCTCCAGGTGAACAGGCCGCCCGCGGTGAAGCTGTCCGGGCCGGTTAGCGTTCCGCCGGACAAGTTCACGGTGGTGGCCGCAATGCTCCGGCCGATGGAGAAGTTCAGCGTTCCGCCGCTCTGCGTCAGCGGACCCAGGGAGGTCACCGTGGCGCTGGAGTTGAAGTTCACCGAGCCGGAATTCACCGAGGTGCCGCCGGTGACGTTATACGTGCCGCCGACGTTTGCCGTGTCCGGGTAGAAGCTGACCGACCCGGCGCCGCTCACGCTTCCGCCGATGTTGTGCACGCCGGCGCCGAAATTCAGGGCGGCCACGGCGCCGACCGTGTAGCTGCCGCTGCCCGAGCCGCCCCCGTTCAGCACCAACGTGCCGGTCTGCACATTGACGGTTCCGGTGGCGCTGTTGTTGAAGGCGATGCCGTCAAACGTGAACGTGCCGGTGCTGACGGTGCGGGTCAGGGTCCCGGAATTGTTGAATGCCGGCTGCGTGCTGCCCGCGCTCCAGTACATCGTGCGGTCGCTCTGCACGTCGAAGGAGGCGCCGGCGAGGTTGTTCAGAACCGCGCCGCTGTTCATCCACAGGTAGTTGCTGCCGGTCCAGGAGGCGGCGCCCGCGTTGTTCAGCGTGCCTGCTGCCAGTCCCTTGGAGCCGCCGCTCAGCCCCATGCCGCCGTTGGCGTTGACCGTACCGACACCGCTCAGCGTTCCGCCGGTCCAGGTGAACAGGCCGCTGACATTCAGCGTGTCGCTGCCCGTCAGGGTGCCGCCGGAGAAATTCAGGATGGGGAGGGGAATGGCCCGGCCCGTGCCGAAATTGGCCGTGCCCCCGGACATGCTGAAGGTGCCGGTGGCGGTGACGTTGGCGGAGCCCAGGAAGTTCACCACGCCGGTGGAAACGCTTGTGCCGCCGGCGATGTTGTACGGGCAGCTCACGTTTGTCGTGCCGCCGGTGAAACCGACCGTGCCCGCTCCGCTGATCCCGGTCGTTGTCGAAGTCAGGCTATGGGTCCCGCCCGTGAAGCTCAGCCCGCTGGAGGCGGCAACGGTGAAGGTTCCGCTCGACGTGCCGCCGCCGTCCAACGTCAGGCTGCCGTTGTTGATCTGGACGCTCCCGGAATTGTTGAACAACACCCCGCCGTACACCGTCGTCATCCCGCTGGTGGACGACTTGGTGAATGTGCCGGCGTTGTTGAAGGCGCCCGGCGTCCCGGAAGTGTAAATCGGCTGGTCGCACTGGACGGCGAAGGTCGCTCCGGACGCATTGTTCAGCGTGGCGCCGTTGTAAATCCCGATATAGCTCGCGCTCCAGGCGGCCGCAGCGGTATTGGTCAGCGTGCGCCCGCCGTCGAGCACATGTGAGCCGCCGCTTATGGTGATTCCGCCGTTGGCGATCGTCTGCCCCGCGCCGGTCATGGTTCCGCCCGTCCAGTTCAAAGCGCCGCTCACCGCTACGGTGTCGGTCCCGGAAAGGGAGCCGCCGGAAAGGTTCAGGGACGGAACGGTGTAGCCGCCCGACTTGCCGGTGGAAAGATTGAGGTTGCCGCCGCTGACGGCAATGGCCCCCAGCGTCCCGATCGGCGCGGCGAAATTGCCGGTGCCGGAACTGACCGAAAGCGGGCCGACCGCCGCCAGCGTGCCGTTGAAATTCGTAGTGCCGCCGGCGATTTGCGTGCCGCCGGTGATGTTGTACGTCCCGTTGAAACCGATCGAGCTTCCGTAGAAGACGCCGGCGCCCGCCCCGGTCACGCTGGAAGCCGCGCTGAACGTCTGGTTGCCGCCGAACTGCACGGTGTTGCCGGTGGTGACCGTGAAGCCGCCGGTCTGGTTCCCGCCTCCATTGAGCGAGAGCGTCCCGCTCTGCACGTTCACCGTGCTGCTGTTGTTGAAAGCCACGCCGCTGTTGAACGCCGTCTCCCCATTGGTAATGGACTTGGTGAACGTTCCGGCGTTATTAAACGTGCCGGCGGCGCCGGACGAGTACACCGGCTGGTCGCATTGCACCAGGAAACTCGCCCCGGACAGGTTGTTGAAGGTTGCTCCCTCGTAAATGCCGAGGTAGCCCGCGGTCCAGGTGGCCGTTCCGGCACTATTGAGGATACGGCCATACATGGTCCGGCTGCCGCCGCTCAGAGTAATGCCGCTGTTGGCGTTGGTCTGGGCATTGCCGGTCATGCTTCCGCCCGTCCAGGTGAACATGCCGCTGACGGTGAGGTTGTCAATGCCGGTCAAGGTGCCGCCGGACTGGCTGAAAGTGGCCGCGGTGATCGGCGAGCCAGTCACCAGATTCGCCGTGCCGCCGCTGACCGACAGCGCGCCCACGCTGGTGATGATGGCCCCGGGGTTGAAATTCGTCGTGCCCCCGGTAACCGAGGTGGAGCCGCTCACGTTGTACCGGCCGCTCACGTTGGCGGTTCCCGAGGCGAAGGCCACGCCGCCCGGGGCCGGCACCCCGCTGCTGCCGATGCTGGAGGCGGTGTCGAGCACCGTGGCGCCGCCGAATTGCAGCGCAGCCCCGGCGCTCACCGTGAAGCTCCCGCTGCTGGTGCCGCCCCCGTTTAGAAGCAGGTTGCCGGTCGAGACGGAAACGGAGCCGGTGTTGTTGAACAGCGTCGAGTTGAAATCCGTGGTGCTCGAGGTGATGGTCTTGGTCAGCGCGCCCCCGTTGTTGAATCTCGGCTGTGCGCCGCCTTGCGGCGAGAACCCGTGGTCGCCGGTGGTCTGGATGGCGAAGGTGGCGCCCGATGGGTTGTTGATGGTCGCGCCGTTATACAGATAAATCCAACCGGCCGTCCAGGTGGCTGTCGCCGGGCTGGCATTGTTTAGCGTGCGCGTGTCCAGATAGTGGCCGCCGCCGCTGATCTGCACGCCGCCGTTGGCGTTGGTGATGCCGGCGCCGGCCTGCGTGCCGCCCGACCAGGCGTACTGGCCGCCGATGTTCACGGTATCGGTGCCGGTCAGCGTGCCGCCCGTGTGGTTGAAGCTCGGCACGGTGACCGGTGAACCGGTAACAAAGTTTGCCGTGCCGCCGCCGATGCTGAGCGCGCCCAGGCTGGTCAACACCGCGCCCGATCCGAAGTTGGTAGTGCCGGCGGTGACGCTTGTACCCCCGGTAACGCTGCCGATATTCAGCGTGCCGTTGAAGTTGATGGTCGTGCCGTAGAATTTCACGGCGCCGTTGGGCCCGGTGATGCTGGAGGCAGCGCTAAAGGTGTGGGCTGCCCCGCCGCCTACCTGCAACAAGGCCCCGCCGGCCACCGTGAAGCTACCCGTATGGGCGCCGCCCCCGGCAATGGTCAGCGTGCCGGCGTTAACGTTCACTGTATTGCCGTTGTTGAAGATGGTCGCGGTGAAATCAGTCTCCCCGGAGGTAATGGACTTGGTGACCGTCCCCAGATTGTTGAAGGTGGGCTGGGCGCCGCTCTGGTGGGACAGCCCCACATCGACCTGAATGTTGAAGGTGGCGCCCGCCTGGTTGTTGATTGTGGCGCCATCGTACAGGTAGATCCAGCCCGCCGTCCAGGTGCTGGCGCCGGAGATGTTGACCGTACGGGTGTACAGGTAGTGGCCGCCGCCGGTCAGCGTCATTCCGCCGCCGGCGTTCAACTGCCCGGTGCCCGCCACGGTGCCGCCGGTCCAGGTGAACAACCCGCTGCTGGTGATATTGTCCGAGCCCTGCAGGGTCCCGCCGGAGACGTTCAAGGCGGTGAGGGAGATCGGGTGAGTGGTAACAAAGTTAGCCGTGCCGCCGCTGACCGACAGCGCCCCGACGCTCGTCAATGTGGCGCTGGAATTGAAGTTCGCGGTGCCGCCGGAGACCGCGGTCATGCCGGTGACATTATAGGCGCCGTTGATGTGCACCGGGTTGCCGCGGAACTCGACGGTGCCCGCCGCGCCGCCTGCCCCGCCGATGCTGGAGGAAGAACTGAAGGTGTAGGCGCTGCTAAAGAGTAGGCCGGCGCCGGAGGCGGAGGTGAACACCCCGTCTCCCGCTCCGCCGCCGCTGAATTCCAGGGTGCCCGTCTGTGCCGTCACCGTGCCCGTGCTTTTGTTGTTGAACAGAACGTTGTAGAACGGGACGCTGTTGCCGGAACTGGTGCGGGTGATGCTCCCGAAGTTGTTGAACTGCGGCTGGGGAGTGCCGCTGTTGTAATAGAAGGCTTGATCGGACTGCAGCGAGAACGCGCCGGCCGCCAGGTTGTTCACGACCGCGCCGTTGTTCATGTACACCCAGCTTCCTGCAAAAACCGCGCTCCCCGAATTATTCAGCGTGCGGGTGTCCAGGGTTTTGGAGCCGCCGGCCAGGCTGATGCCGGTGTTGGCGTTCGTGGCCCCGGCGCCGCTCATCGTTCCGCCCGTCCACGTGAACAGGCTGTTGAGCGTGAGTGTGCCGGCGCCCGTCAGCGTCCCGCCTTGCAGGTTGAACGCCCCGTTGATCACCGATGCCGTGGCGAGCGTCAACGTGCCGCCCTGCATGGTGAGAATGCCGTCGCTTTGCAGGCTGTTCAGCGCCGCGGTGGTGTTGAAGAGGACGGTAGCGCCGAGGGGAATACAAACATCGCCGGATGACGGAACGACGGAGGGGCTCCAGTTGCCTGCCGTCGTCCAGTAATTATCCGCCCCGCCGACCCATTGCGCCCCGCCCGGGCAACTGATTACGCGGGAACGCCCGGGGCCCTTCTTGGAGTCGGAAGATGCCGGCGGCGCGTCTCCGATCTTCACCACAAAGCCGTCGGAAGAGCCGCTCAGTGTTTCGGAAAGCGGATTGACCGCCGGAAAATCGGTCGAACCCGTTACGCCCGTCACCAGGATGTTGCCGAAAGCATCGACGCCGATGCCATTGCCCGCGTCCACGCCCGCTCCGCCCAGGTAGCTGGAGAAGGCCATGACTCCGCCGCCGTTCAGCTTGACGACAAAAGCATCGCCGGCGCAGCCGCCGGACGAATCCCGGGCGCAGCCGGGCTGGAAGGCATTCGCGGCTGGGAAATCCACCGAGTCCGTGTGGCCGGTCACGTAAGTGTCCCGGGACGGGTCAAGGGCGATGGCATTGGCCTCGTCGCTGCCGCTGCCCCCCAGGTACGTGGAGTAGAGCAGGGAAGCGCCGTCGGCGGCGATGTTGGCGACAAAGGCGTCCTTGCATTTGCCGGACGCATCCGCCTGGCAGGCCGACTGCCACGGCCGCGCGGTCGGGAAGTTGGCCGATTCGGTGTTGCCGGCAATATACATGTTGCCGTCGGAATCGAGGGCCATGCCGCGGGCCTCGTCGTTCAGCTCGCCGCCCAGCACCGTCGCATAGAGCAACGCCGCGCCGTCGGGCTGCACCTTGGCGACGAAGGCATCCCTTCCGCCCGCCACATAACGCTGCAGGCCGGCCGGCGTCGGGAAATTGCCGGAGCCGGTGGACCCGGCCACGTAGGCGTTGCCGAGCGCATCGACGGCCAGGCCATAGGCCACGTCGTCCCCGCTTCCGCCGAGGTAGGTGGAGTAGACCAGGGCCGTGCCGCCGGCGTTGATTTTGCCGATGAACGCGTCACCCCGCGAGATGCCGCCGCCGAAGGACGATTGCAGCGGGTTGGCGGTCGGGAAATTGCCCGACAATGTGGCGCCGGCCACGTAAGCGTTTCCCGAGCTATCCACAGCGATGGCGTTGGCCTGGTCGGCGCCGCTGCCGCCCAGGTACGTCGCGTAGAGCAGCGCGGAGCCGTCCGCCTTCAGCTTGGCGACGAACGCATCGCCGCCGCAGACGCCGCCGGCGTCCGCCGAGCAACGCGGTTGAATGGGGTTGCGTGTCGGGAAATCGCTGGAATCGGTCCTGCCGGCGACGTAGGCATTCCCCTCGCCGTCGATGGCAATTGCCAGGCCGCGGTCGTTGCCGCCGCCTCCCAAGTAAGTGGTGTACAGCAGCGAGCCGGCGGGGTTGAACCTGGCGACGAAGACATCGCTGTTGCCGCCTGCGGTCTTCTGCAGGCCGTCGGCGGGGAAATCCACAGAGGCTGTTTCGCCGGTGACGTAAGCGCTGCCTCCGGCATCCACGGCCATGGCCAGCCCGGCATCACCCCAACTGCCGCCCAGGTACGTCGAGTAGGTCAGGACGGGGTCGATCACCAGCGGCTCGCGCCCATCCCAGGCCTCCGTCTGGACGCCCACTTCGTTCCGCGCCGAGAGCACATACCGTGCCTCGAGGTATTTCCGCGCCTGCCCCTGCTGTTGGTACACCCGCGGCTTCAACAGGCGGAGTTGCCCCGCGCCGGCCTCGAGAACCAGGTCGCCCTGTTCCGCGATTTCCAGGCGCTCGGCGCCGCGGAACGACAGGCGGATGGCCCGCGGATCGGCGCCCGGCCGGACAACAAAATCGTATTCAAGCTGTCCCTGGTTGCCGTAGTAAACAACGTCAATTCCCGGATAGATTTCTTCGTAGCGCACCCTGCGGAAGGTGGGAACAGCGGTGTGCCATTGGCGCGGATCCTGGCCCAGCAGGTAGTTGCTTGCGGAGGGAAGGCGCTCAAGACCGCTTATGTGGGCGTCGGGATTGGCGCCCGCAAGCCGCATGTGCAGCACGGCGGGCCGCCCGCCGCGCGCCCCGGCCGAATGTTTGTTTCCGCCCGGCTGCCTCAGCGCCAGGACCGCTTCGGTGCGCGCCAGGAACAGCGTGTAGCCCGGTCCCCGCGAGAGGAACTGCACCCGGTCATGGGTCTGCCCCCGGTTGGGTTCAAAAGCCAGCGGCAGCCTGCCATAACTGGAGAGCAATGAAACCGCCGCCGCCTTGCCGGAGAGACTCCCTGGTCCGGCCGCTGTGGAGATCGGATCGCCTGTGAGCTGCTGTGGTTGACCGCCCGGCTGCAGGCCGAGAAGCACCCAGGCTGCAAACGCGCACAGCACACCCATCGCCACGCACCGCAAACTGGTACGCCTCACCTTGTTTCACCTCATAGGAGCGCTACGTGCGCCAAAACGGGGGGGAGAATTCCTCTCGCGCAGGAACGAGGCGAAAATACCACAGCCGGGTAGCAGTGTCAATGAAACTAAAGACACAAAGCCCTACCCCCTAACCGGCGGGCCTGACAGCCTTTATCGCTTCACAACGTCTCTAGCTGCCTCCTTCTCCCACGTTTATCGATGCCCAGGTCCAAATCCCGTCACCGCGTGGTCCCGCCGCTTCGCGGCACGCCGATCGGAACCTGCCTCCCCGTCGTCCGATCGTTGGCCTTCACTCCGTACAGAACGGGCAACGATACCTGCCCACCTGCTGCCGGCAGGTCAACAAAGCCCAGCAGGAGGCGCTGTCCCGCCCGGAGTCGCAGCCCGCCCAGCCAGGCGGCCGCGATGGCGCCCGGCAGGCGGTTGTCCAGCAACGCGGGCGCTCCCGCGGCGGCGGAAACAAAGCGCAGCGGGGCCTGTGCCGCCAGGCTGGAGTCGCTCCAGCCAAAGGCCAGACTCAGACCGCCCAAATCCACATCCCGATAGGCGGCAAGGTACACCGCGACACGCGCCGCGCCATCCTCGCCGGATTGCTCACGCTGGAATTCGACGGCGCCCGCGCCGGACGGCGGTTCCGCCGGTCTGGCCAGCATGGCCGCCAGTCCCGGCGCCATGGCGCTGCAGATCAGGCCCCGCGTGTCCCGTCTGGGCCGCGAGGGGTCGGCGTTGGTGACCCGGCGCAGCGTGGCGATCAGGTCCAGGTTGTCGAGCGAGCCGTCCCCGCCCCGGACCTCGCCATCGCTCGGATAGGAATCCATGGCGTCAAACAGGTCGGAGCAGTTCGGCGGCGTCCAACCGGGCACGCTGGTGACCGCGCGCAGCGCCAGGATCAGGTCGGGGTTGTCCAGCGACTCGTCGCCGAAATGGCCTGAGTCGTTACCGCTGGCCGGCGATGCATCGCCCACCAGGTAGCTCCCCGCCGGATGGATGGTGAACGGCAGGCCGGCGGAAGCACCGCCGCCCGGGGCCGGATTCACCGCGGTGACCAGGAACAGGCCGGCTGTCGCCACGTCCGCGTCGCTGATTTGCGCCGTCAGTTGCGTGCCACTGACGTACGTCGTCGGCCGCGCGCTGCCGGCCCACTGCACCGTGGCTCCGGTGACGAAGCTCAGGCCGCTGACCGTCAGCAGGAACCCTCCCGAACCTGCGGGCCGCTCCACCGGGGAGATCGAGGCGATCACGGGCAGCGGGTTGGGGGCGACAATGGTCAGGGCCATGGCGTTCGATAGGCCGCCGCCCGGCGCCGGACTGAACACGGTGATTTGCGCCGTTCCGGCCGCCGCCAAGTCACTGGCCGGGATGGCAGCGGTCAACTGCGTGGCGCTCACGAACGTGGTGGGCCGGTCGCTGCCATTCCACCGCACCACCGACCCCGGGCTGAAGCCGCTGCCGGTTACGATCAGGGTCAGGGCCGCGCCCGTAGGCGCCACCGTGGGCGACAGCGCGCTCACCGCCGGCACGGGGTTGTTAAATACCCACACCTCCCGCACCCGGTCGGAGTCGCCGATGTAGATGCTCCCCGAGCTATCGATCGCGAGTGCCACTGGGGTACGGAGGGAAGCGGCTGCCGCCAGTCCGCCGTCGCCAGCATCGGTGTCGCCGGAAGTGGCCTGCGTCCCGTTGCCGGCCACTGTCGTGATTACTCCGCCGGGCGTCACCTTGCGGAGCGTGTAGTTACCCTGGTCCGAGAAGTACAGGTTGCCCGAAGTGTCGAAGGCGATATCGCGCGGCGCGTCCAATTGCGCGAGAGTAGCCGGCCCCCCGTCGCCCGAGTACCCTGATGTGCCGTTCCCCACCACGGTGGTTATGACGCCGCTCGTGTCGATCTTACGAATGACATGGTATGTGAGATCCCCAAAGTAAAGGTTGCCAGCAGCATCGAACCTGATCCCTCTGGCATTACCGATCTGGGCCATGGTCGCAGGCCCGCCGTCGCCGGTGTATCCGGCTGCGCCCACGCCCGCTACCCTGGTGATGATTCCGCCCGCGTCCACCTTTCGTATGCGTCCGCTGTAGGCGATGTAAAGATTGCCGGCATTGTCCACAACCACGGATCTGGCGTTCAGTGATGCGGCGGTTGCAGGGCCGCCGTCGCCGAGGCTGCCCGCCGTGCCGTTGCCGGCCACCGTGCTGATTGTTCCTGTCGCGCTTATCTTGCGTACGCGGTAGTTGGCTCTATCGGCGACATAGATATTGCCGGCCGAATCCACTGCAAGCCCCTGGATATCGCTGAACTGAGCGAGCGTGGCTGGCCCGCCGTCACCGGAATAGCCACCTGGCAGCCTGCCCGCGATTGTTGCGATGGTTCCGCTGCTGTCAACCTTGCGGATGCGGTAATTGTTGCTGTCGGCGATAAGCAGATTCCCGCTTGGATCGAGCGCCAACGCCCGAGCTTGCCACAAGTGCGCATGGGTAGCGGGGCCGCCGTCGCCATCGAACTTGTGCATGCCGTTGCCCGCTACAGTGGTGATCACGCCGGCGAGGGTCACCTTGCGGATGCGCTCATTGTCGGCATCAGCGATGTAAATGTTGCCGGAAGCATCAACAACGGGGCTTTGCGGGTAAGAGAGCGTGGCCGCGATCGCGGGACCGTTGTCGCCGGTAAAGTCGCTGGCGCCCGTGCCGGCGACGGTGCTTATGTTTCCGCTACTGTCCACCCTGCGCAGGCGGTTGTTGCCGCTGTCGGGTATGTAGATGTTTCCCGCCGTGTCTACCGCCACGCCCCACGGACTGCTCAACGAAGCGCCGATTGCCGGGCCGTTTTCGCCGGAGAAATCGGCCGCCCCGTTGCCGGCCACCGTGGTGATGATGCCGCTCACTACCTTGCGGACGCGGTTGTTATTGGTATCGGCAATATAGAGGTTGCCCGCGGAATCGAGCAAGGCGCGGGTCGGGAAGTTCAACTGCGCGCTGGTGGCCGGAGCGCCTTCGCTCAGGCTGGCGCCTCCGCCAGCGATGGTGCTGATGTTGCCGGAGGTATCCACCATCCGGATTCGGTTATTGTTGGAATCGGCGATGTAAAGCTTGCCGGTTGTATCCACGAAGATGCCATACGGCGAGCTCAACGAAGCACTCGTGGCCGGGCCGCTGTCACCCGAGTAAGCAGCGACGCCGTTGCCGGCCACAGTGGTGATGGTGCCGGCGGCATCAACCCTGCGGATGCGGTTGTTAGTCGTGTCGGCGATATACACGTTGCCGGCCGCATCCACTGCTACATCGGAGGGACACCAAAGCCCGGCGGCGGTTGCAGGCCCGCCGTCGCCCGAGTAGTCCCTGGCCGCGCTTCCGGCCACTACGGTAAGAACGCCGGCAGGCGAGATCTTTGCTATCCGGTGGTTGTCACAGTCGGCGACATAGACGTTGCCGGCCGAATCCATGGTGACGGCCTGCAAAATGCCGAGCGGGGCGCTGGTGGCCGGCCCCTTATCGCCGTAGAACGTCCAGGTGCTGCCCGCGACCGTGGTGATGCCTAGCGGGTTGCCCGGGGTTGTGCCGGTGGCAGCCAGCGAAACCGGGGAAAGGCCCGGCGTCGTGGCCGTGCCGGAGTTTGCGCCGGGGGCCGGAGCCAGCGTCCAGCCGGCGCTGGCCACCCCATTCGCGTCGGTGGCAGCCAGCGCCGGAACCAGAGCGCCGCTGCTGGTCGAGAAGGTCACCTGCGCGCCGGGCGCCGGCACGCCGTTGGCATCGATCGCGCGCACCATCACCGGGTTGGGCAGCGTGGCGCCCGCCGGCCCGGTCTGGTTGTTGCCGGAGACAACGTTCAGCGAGGCGGGCGGTGGCGTTATCGTGACGCTGGCGCCCTCGGTGTGCACCAGCGAGCCACTGGTTCCCGTCACGCTGAAGGTGAACATGCCGGGGAGGGCGGAGCCGAGGCTGACGGTCAAGGCCGCGGTCCCCGGATTTGCTGGATTGGGTGAGAACGTGCACGAGGCGCCGGTGGGCAGGCCGCTGCAGGTCAGGCTGACCGGGGCGCTGAATCCGCCCATCGGCGCGATGGTGACTGCAAACGAAGTTGCGCTGCCGGCGGGCGCGGCCCGCGACAAGGGCGAGATGCCAAGTGCAAAATCTGTTGGCGGCGCCCCGCCGCTCCACACTTTGCGCACCCGCAGATTGCTCTGGTCGGAGATGAGGATGTTGCCCGCGGCGTCCAGCAGAATGGCCGCGGGACTCGCCAGTTGCGCGTTCACGGCCGGCCCGCCGTCGCCGGAGAAGCCCGAGAGGCCGGTGCCGGCGACGGTGGTGATGATGCCTCCGGGCGTGACCTTTCGGATGCGCTCGCAGCCCGAGTCCACGATGTACAGGTTGCCGGTTGAATCGATTCTTACGTCTGAGGGGCCGGACAGCGCCGCGCCCAGCGCCGGACCGCCGTCCCCGGAACAGCCGAGTGTGCCGTTGCCGGCGACCGTGGTCACGATGCCGCTGGTGTTGTCAATCTTGCGAATGCGATTGTTGGCCTGGTCGGCTATGTAGAGGTTGCCGGAGCCGTCGAAAGCAATGCCGCCGGGTTGGTTGAAGGCCGCAGCGATGGCCGGGCCGGTGTCGCCGTAGTAGCTGGCCGCTCCGTTGCCGGCCACCGTGGTGATCGTTCCACTAAGATCGATCTTGCGGATGCGGTGGTTGTACCGGTCGGCGAAATAGAGATTGCCGGCGGCGTCCAGAGCCAGACCGGCCGCGTCATTCAAATTGGCGGCCGTGGCCGGTCCGCCATCGCCGCTGAAGCCGGCGGAGCCGACGCCGGCGATCGTGGAGATAATGCCGCCCGGGGTCACCTTGCGGATGCGATCATCGTGTCCCGTGGCGATGTACAGGTTGCCGGCCGAGTCCATGGCCAGGCCGGCGGCCGACGAGAGCGTGGCCGCGGTGGCCGGTCCGCCATCGCCCGCCGGGCCGGTGAAGGCGCCCCCCGCATAGGTGGAAATGGTGCCGCCGGCTGCCACCTTGCGCACCCGGCCCACGTAAGCCTCGGCGACATAAAGGCTGCCGGCCGCATCCATGGCCAGCCCGCCGGGGCCCAGCAGGAACGCGCCGGTGGCCGGACCGCCGTCGCCCAGGGGCGCCAGCAGGTCCGTGTTGCCCGCAATGGTGGTGATGATGCCGCCCGGCGCCACCTTCCGCACGCGGAAGTTGTCCCCATCGGCGATGTAGACGTTGCCCGCCGAGTCCACCGCAACTCCCATCGGGTTACTCAGCGAGGCGGCGGTGGCTGGACCCGCATCCCCCGAGAATCCCTCGGTTCCATTACCCGCGATGGTGCTGATGGTTCCCGACGTGATTTTGCGAATGCGGTTACTTCCGCGGTCGGCAATGTAGAGGCTGCCGCTGGAGTCAACGGTGACATCCACGGGGTTTTCCAGCCAGGCGCTGACGGCCGAAACGCCGTCGCCGGAATAGCCGTAGTTGCCGGTCCCGGCCACTGTCGTCACTGTTCCCGCGGAATTGATCCTGCGAATGCGGTTGTTGTTGCTGTCGGCGACGTAGATATTGCCGCTGCTGTCTATGGCCAAGCCCGCCGGAGAAGAGAACTGCGCGAAGGCGGCCTGCCCGCCGTCTCCGGAGTAACCGGGGTTGCCGGTGCCGCCCACCGTGGTGATGGTTCCGCTGGTGTTGACCTTGCGGATGCGGTGGTCATCCATGTCCGCGATGTAGAGATTGCCTGCCGCATCCAGCGCCAGCCCCGCGGGCGAGATCAGGCTGGCGGCGGTGGCCGGGCCGCCATCACCCGAGTAGCTGCCGGCGCCGTTCCCCGCCACGGTGGTGATGGTCCCGTTCGTGCTGACCTTCCGGACGCGGTGATTGCGCTGGTCGGCAATATATAGGTTGCCGGCCGCATCGGTCGCCACGCGGTAGGGGCCGTTCAGTTGGGCGCTGATCGCCAGCCCGCCGTCGCCTGAGAAGCCGGGGGGTGTCCCGTTCCCGGCGACGATGGTGAGAATGCCGGCCGAGGATACCTTGAAGACCAAGTTGTTCTCGGCGGCGGCCACATATACGCTCCCGGATGGCCCGGGAGTGACTCCGTACATGGGAGCAATACCCCAGGCGCTGGTCGCTGGGCCGCCATCCCCGCTGAACAGCCATGCACGGCCCGCGATGGTGGTGATGGGCGGTCCGGTCAAGGGCGCGGTGGCGATGGCGCTCAAGGTAACTGGTGTCAGGCCCGTCACGCTGGCCGTGGCGCTATTGGCCCCCGTCGAACTGCCCAGCGTCCAGGCAAACGGCGCTTGGCCGTTGGGGCCTGTCTTGGGCGAGCCCGGCTGGAAGCTGCCGCCGCCCGCCGTTACGGTCAAGCTGATGGGGACTCCGGAAATCGGGTTGGAGGCCGCATCGAGCGCCTTGACGACCACCATGTTGGGCAGCGTGCTGCCCGCCGGGCCCGTCTGGTTGTTGCCCGAAACAATAACCAGGCTGGCGGGCACGACCGCCGCAGTCACCGTTAGGCTTACGGGCGCCACCCGCACCAACCCGCCGCCCGAGGCGGTTATGCTGAGCGACACGCTTCCGGTGGGCGTGCTGAGACTCGTGCTCAGTGTCAGCGTCGAGGTTCCGGAGACCAGGCTGCGGGGCGAGAAGCTACACGACGCTCCGGCCGGCAGCCCGCTGCACCCCAGTATCACGTATGAACTGAAGCCGTTCAGGGCGGTGACGGTGACCGTGTGGGTCGAGGAAAGGCCGGCGGGCAAGGACGCGGTTCCGGGCGAGACGGCCACGGTGAAGTCCGGCACCAGGATCGATGTCGAGATTTCGCGAATGCGGTTGTTGCCGTTGTCGGCTATGAAAATGTTGCCGGCCGAATCCAGCCAGACGCCCTGCGGGCCGCTCAGCATGGCGGCAATGGCTGGGCCGCCGTCCCCCGAAAAGCCAGAGCTGCCAGTGCCGGCCACCGTGCTGATGGCGCCTCCCGGCGTCAGCTTGCGGATTCGGTGGCAGTACAAGTCGGCGAAATACAAGTTGCCTGTCGAATCCACGGCCAGGCCCCACGGGTAGGTCAACGAGAGGGAGGCCGCCGGTCCGCTGGCGCCGGAGCAGGCATACGTGCCCGTGCCGGCCACCGTCGTGACTGTGCCGGCGGCGTCCACCTTGCGAATGCGGTAGTTGTATAGGTCCGCGATGTAGATGTTGCCGGCGCTGTCGACCGTGAGCCCGTACGGGGTCCGGAACTGAGCAAGCGTGGCCGGCCCGCCATCGCCCGCGTAGCCGTAGGTACCGCTGCCGGCCACCGTGGTGATGATCCCGGAAGTGTCCACCTTGCGGATGCGGTTGTTCCAGTCCGCAATGTAGAGGTTGCCCGCTGCATCAACGGCCAGGCCAAAGCCGACATTGATGCCGGCGAGCGTGGCCGGCCCACCATCGCCCGAGTGGGTACTGCTTCCCGTGCCGGCGACTGTCGTGATCGTTCCGGTCGAGTCGACTTTGCGGATGCGGTTGTTGTTGGTGTCGACGATGTAAATGTTGCCGGCTGTGTCCAGGGCCACGCCGTAGGGGCTATAGAGCATGGCGGCGGTGGCCGGGCCGCCGTCGCCGGAATAGCCTGGGAGGCCGGTGCCGGCGATCGTCGTGATGGTTCCGCCGGGCGTGACCTTGCGGATGCGGTGGTTCGCGCTGTCGGCGATGTAGACGTTCCCGGCGGCGTCGCTCACCGCTGCGTACGGCGAGTATAACTGCGCGCTGGTGGCCGGGCCGCCGTCACCCGCGAACCGGAATTGTCCGTTGCCGGCGATGGTGCTGATGACGCCGCTGGACGTGACCTTGCGGATGCGGTAGTTGTTGCTGTCGGCGATGTAGATATTGCCGGAGGCGTCCACCGCAACGCCATAGGGGGTATTCAAAGCGGCAAGTGTCGCCGGGCCGCCGTCGCCCCAGAACCCCCGGGCGCCATTACCGGCCACCGTGCTGATGGCCCCTCCACTGGTGACCTTGCGGATTCGGTGGTTGTTCTGATCTGCGATGTACAGGTTGCCGCTGGCATCCACGGCCAAGCCGTTCGGAGAATACAACCTGGCGCTGGTCGCGGACCCGCCGCCGGTGGTGTAGCCGGCCGTTCCGGTGCCGGCAATGGTGGTGATGATCCCTGACGAGTCAACTTTGCGGATGCGGTGGTTGTTCCAGTCGGCGATGTACATGTTGCCGGCCGCATCGAATGTGACGGCGTTGGGATTGCGGAGCCGGGCATAGACAGCCGGGCCGCCGTCGCCCGCGAAGCCGTTGACGCCGTTGCCCACCACCGTGGAAATCACCCCGGCGGGCGTGACCTTGCGAACGCGGTTGTTGCTCGAATCGGCGATGTACAGGTTGCCGGCGGCATCCACCGCCAGGCCGTTGGGGCTGGCCACCTGCGCCAGGGTGGCCGGGCCGCCGTCGCCCGAATAGCCGTAGTTGCCGTTGCCGGCTACCGTGGTGATGATTCCGCTGGTGTCAACCTTACGGATTCGCTGGTTGCTCTGATCGGTGATGTAGAGATTTCCGCTGGAATCGACGGCTACGCCCACTACGCCCCACAGTTGGGCGCTGGTGGCCGGGCCGCCGTCGCCTGAGTAACCGGGCGTCCCGTTCCCGGCAACGACGGTGATGACGCCGCTGGTTGAGATCTTGAACACCATGTAGTTGCCGCCATTGGCGACGAACAGATTTCCAGCCGCATCCATTGCGATTTTCCACATGGGTGCCAGCGGGGCGTTCGTGGCCGGCCCGCCGGCGCCACTGAATACCCAAGTGCTGCCGGCCACCGTGATAATGCCCGGGCCGGCGGGAGCCAGCGTGCCGCTAGAAGTGAAAGTAACCGCCGGCAAGCCCGTCACTGTAGCCGTTACCGTGTTTGTTCCCGGGTATGTCCCCAGCGTCCACACGGCCTGTGCCTGTCCATTGCCGTCCGTTATCACCAGAGTCTGGTTGAGGCTGCCGCCGCCGGAGGCCACAGAGAAGCTGACGGCAACGCCGGCCAGCGGATTGCTGGCGGCGTCCGCCACCTGCACCACGATGGGATTCGCAAGCTCGCGCCCGGCCTGCGCGCTCTGGTTGTTGCCGGAAACGATGGTAAGCGCCGCCGGCGCTGCCGGTGAGGTGCTGGTCACGCTCCCGGTCGCCACGCGGATCAGCGAACCGCCGGTCCCGATAACCGTAAAGTTGAACGTTGCTGGAGCCGCATTCAGCGGAACACTCAGCTTCAGCGTGGAGTTGCCCGGCGGAGCGGGGTTGGGCGCGAAACCGCATGTGGCGCCCACCGGCAGCCCGCTGCAGCTCAGGTTCACCGGTGAACTGAAGCCGCCGCTGGCTGCCACTGTGGCCGTGAAGGTTGTCGCCAGCCCGGCCGCGACCGTTTGCGAGGCGGGTGAGAGGGAGAGGGCGAAATCCGGCACCGACACCGAGCTGGAAACCAGCCGGATGCGATGGTTCAAACTGTCGCTGATATAGACGTTCCCGGCCGCATCCACCCACACGCCCTGGGGATTGCGGAGTTGTGCCAGGCGGGCCGGCCCGCCGTCGCCTGCGAAACCGGCGGAGCCGGTGCCCGCGACCGTGACCGCCGCGCCCGTCGGCGTCACCTTGCGGACGCGATGGCAGTTTTCATCGGCGAAGTAAACGTTGCCGGCCGAGTCCACACCCACGCTCAGGACGTTATAGAACGTAGAGGAAGCCGCAGCCACGGCGTCGCCCGAGCAACCGTAACTGCCGGTGCCGGCCAGCGTGGTGATGGTGCCGCCAGAATCAACTTTGCGAACCGTATGGCTGTCATGCTCGGCGATGTACAAGTTTCCGCCGCTGTCCACCGCGACTCCCCAGGGGGCCCGTAACAGGGCGAGCGTGGCCGCGCCGCCGTCGCCGACGTACCCGCTGGTCCCCGTGCCGGCCACGGTGGTGATGGCGCCGCTCGGCGTCACCTTCCGAACACGGTTATTGCTCGAGTCGGCAATGTAGAGGTTGCCGCTGCTGTCAAAGACAACGCCGCGCGGGTTGTTCAACTGGGCGGCCGTGGCTGGCCCGCCGTCGCCAGAGGAACCCGCGCTGCCCGTGCCCACGACCGTCGTAATCAGCCCGCTGGTATCGATCTTGCGCACGCGGTGGTTACCCTGGTCGCCAACATAAAGGCTGCCGGCGGCATCCAGCGCCACGCCGCCCGGATACGCCAGCATGGCCGTGGTCGCCGGGCCGCTATCCCCGGAGTAGCCGTAAACCCCGGTGCCGGCAATGGTGGTAATGGCTCCGCCAGGCGTGACCTTGCGAACACGGTTGTTCGCGTAGTCGGCAATGTAGAGGTTGCCGGCGGCGTCCGCCACCATACCGCGCGGCGTGGACAACTGGGCGCTGGTGGCCGGCGCGCCATCGCCCCCGATCCGGTAAAGTCCATTGCCCGCGAAAGTGCTGATCGTGCTGTCCGTGGCCACTTTCCGCACGCGGTAGTTGTACTGGTCAGTGATGTAGACGTAGCCGTTGGAATCCACGGCCACGCCGTAGGGCGCGTTCAGGGCGGCGCTGGTGGCCTGCCCGGCGTCGCCCGAGAACGTGCGCGTGCCGCTGCCGGCCAGCGTGCTAATCGTCCCGCCGCTGGTGACCTTCCGGATGCGATTGTTGCTTTGATCCGCGATGTACAGGTTGCCGCTCGAATCCAGCGCCACGGCGGACGGGGAGTTCAAGCGCGCGCTGGTGGCCGGCCCGCTGTCGCCCGATGAGCCAGCGGTTCCGGTGCCGGCCACCGTCGAGATGGTTCCCGCCGGAGCGACCTGGCGGATGCGGTGGTTACTGGTGTCGGCGATGTAGAGGTTGCCGGCGCTGTCCACGGCCACCCCGTTTGGCGAGTTCAACTGCGCGGCAGTGGCGGACCCGCTGTCGCCGGAATAGCCGTTAGTGCCGTTGCCGGCCACGGTGGAGACGATCCCGCCGGCACTGATTTTTCGAATGACGTGGTTGTCCCTGTCAGCGATATAAAGATTGCCTGCGGTGTCCACGGCCACGCCGGCGGGATAATAGAACTGCGCCAGGGCCGCGGGTCCGCTATCGCCCGCATAGCCGTTACTGCCGCCGGCCAAAGTCGTGATTATTCCACCGGGGGTCACCTTCCGGATGCGATGGTTGTCCCGGTCGGCAATGTAAACGTTGCCGCTCGAATCCACCGCCACGCCGTTGGGGAAATTCAACTGGGCGGCAGTCGCCGCGCCGCCATCGCCCATGGCGCCGGCAACGCCGGTGCCGGCGACGATGCTGAGCGTGCCCCCCGGCGTGATCTTGAACACCATGTCATTGTCCGAATCGGCCACATAGACGTTGCCGGCCGAATCCACTGCGGTTCCCTGGACAGTCCCGAATGGGGCGCTGGTAGCCGTCCCGGCGCTGCTGAACACCCAATTGCTGCCGGCTATGGTGGTGATGCCCGGCCCGGCCGGCGCCTGCGTGCCGGTGGCCGTAAAGGTGACGGTAGACAGGCCCGTCACTGTCGCCGTGGCCCTGTTGGTGGCCGGCGTCGTTCCCAGGATCCAGGCGGTCGCCGCCTGGCCGTCGCTGCCCGTCGTAACCGCAGTGCTGCCCAGCGACCCGCCGCCGGCCGTGACCGCGAAGCTGACCGTGACCCCGGCGATGGGGTTGCCAGAGGAGTCGGCTACCTTCACCACCAGCGGATTGGGCAGTGCTGCGCCCGCCGCCCCGCTCTGATTGTTGCCGGAGACGATGGTCAGGGTGGCCGGCGCGGCGGCGGTGGCCGTCGTCAGCGTGGCGGTCGCCACGCGAATCAGGGATCCGCTGGTGCCCGTAACAGTAAGGGTCGAGGATCCCGGCGGCGTGTTGATGCTGGTGTTCACCAGCAGCGTCACGTTCCCCGGCGTGGCCGGGTTGGCGGAGAAGCTGTAGGTGGTGCTCGACGGCAGCCCGCTGATGGTCAGGGTCACCGCAGAGCTGAAGCCGCCGATGCCGGTGATCTGGACCGTGTAGCTGGTTGAAAGCCCCGCGGCCACACTCTGCGACGTGGGCGTGACCGAGAGCGAGAAATCGGGCACCGCGATCGAGTTGGACACCAGCCGGATGCGATCGTTGTAGGTATCGGCGATGAACAAGTCGCCCGCCGCGTTCACCCACACACCCCACGCGTTGGAGAGTTGGGCGTTGATGGCCGGCCCGCCGTCGCCGGAGAAACCGTACGAGCCGGTCCCCGCTACCGCGGTGATAATGCCGCCGGGCGTGACCTTGCGGATGCGGCTCCCGGCGGCGATGTACAGGTTGCCGGAGGCATCCACCGAAATGCCGTTGGCGTACAGGGTTGCCGCAGTGGCCGGGCCGTTGTCGCCGGAAGACCCGGAAGTGCCGTTGCCAGCAACCGTCGTGATGATCCCGCCGGTATCAACCTTCCGAACGCGGCAATTGCTGGAGTCGGCGATGAAAATGTTGCCGCTGGCGTCCACGGCCACGCCCTGCTGGTACCCAAGCATCGCTAAGGTGGCCGGGCCGCCGTCCCCCGAGTACCCGTAACTGCCATTCCCGGCCACGGTCGTGATGATCCCGGTGGAGCTGACCCTACGGACACGGCCGGAACCGGCGATGTACAGGTTGCCGGCCGTATCCAAGGCGACCGCCGACACCCAGCCCAGCGCCGCGGCCGTAGCTGGCCCGCCATCGCCGGGAGAGGCACTGCCGCCGCCCGCGGCCGTGGTGATAACGCCTGTGGAAAGGTTCAGCTTACGCACACGATTGGTGTTGCTGTCGGCAATGTAGAGATTGCCGGCGCCGTCCAGGACTACGCCCGTCGCCCAGAACATCCTGGCCGCGGTGGCCTGGCTGTTGTCACCCGAGTAGCCGGCCGCCCCGGTTCCGGCGATAGTGGTGATGTTTCCGGTGGTCTTATCGACCTTCCGGATGCGGTTGCCATCCGCGATATACAGGTTACCGGCCGTGTCACTAACCACCGCATACGGCTGATTCAGATAAGCGGCGGTGGCCGCCCCGCTGTCCCCTCCATACTTGTAAAGCCCGTTGCCCGCGATGGTGGTAATGGTTCCGCCGCTCACCTTGCGCACGCGGTAGTTCCAACTGTCGGCGATGTAGACATTTCCGGTCGAATCCACCGCGACGGCCGCCGGGATGTTCAGTTCCGCGCCGGTGGCCGGGCCGTTATCGCCGGAAAAGCCCCATGTCCCGGTGCCCGCTATGGTGGTCAGTGTGCCGCCGGTGTCCATCTTGATTATTCGGCCGAATCCGGTGGTGGCGATGTAGAGGTTGCTCCCCGAGTCCATGGCGAGGCCGTCGATCCCTCCATAGCAGGCTCCGGGGACCGTGGAAATGATTCCGCTGGTATCGACTTTGCGCAAGCAACGGGTGCCGATGTACAGATTGCCAGCCGAATCCACTGCTACGCCAGCCGGGTAATCGAGCTGAGCGCTGGTGGCCGGGCCGCTGTCGCCAGAGGTGCCCGAAGTCCCGTTGCCTGCAACTGTGCTGATGACGCCGCTGGCGTTCACTTTTCGGACGCGATAGTTGCCTGAATCGGCAATATAGAGGTTGCCGGAGGCATCCGCAAACACGCCGGTGGGATAGCACAACTTCGCGCTGGTAGCTTGCCCGCTGTCACCTGAGTAGCCCCAAGTGCCGGTGCCGGCATAGGTGGAGATGATCCCGCTGGAGAGGTTCACCTTGCGGACACGGCTGTTGCCTGAGTCGGCGATATAGAGGTTGGCGAAGGCATCCAGCGCTACGCCCCGGGGGCTCGACAACTGGGCCGCCGTGGCCGGGCCGTTGTCGCCGGAGAAGCCGGCCGTTCCGGTGCCCGCCACCACGCTGAGCAGGCCGGCGGCCGAGACCATGAAGACCCTTTGGTGGCTTGAGTCGGCCACATAGACATTACCGGCTGAATCCGCAGCAACACCGTATATCGACCCCAGCGGGGCGCTGGTGGCCGGGCCGCCGATGGCCGACGATGGAAACACCCAGGTGCTGCCGGCTACCGTTGTGATGCCGGGACCGACGACTGGCGGGCCGGCCGTCGCGGAGAATGTCACCGTCGAAAGGCCGGCGGCGGAGGCGGTGGCGGTGTTAGTTCCCAGGCCGCTGCCCAGCACCCAGCCGGCCTGCGCGATTCCGTTGATGTCGGTGGTGGCCGAAGCCGGGCTGAGGGTGCCGCCGCCGCCCGTGACCGTGAACGTGACCGTGACGCCGGCGAGCGGGTTGGTAGACGAGTCGGTGACCTTCACGGTCAGCGCGTTGGGCAGCACCGCGCCGGCCGGCGCCGACTGGCCGTTGCCCGACACGATAGTCAGCGACGCGGGCGCCGCCGCAGTCGTCACCACCAGCATCGTGGACGCGCTGTGGCTGAGCGCGCCGACGGTGCCCGTGATGGTGAGTGTCGCGCCCGTGAGCGGGGTGGAAACACTGGTGCCCACCGTAAGCGTCGAAGCGCCCGCCGTCGGATTCGGCAAAAAGCTGCACGAGGCGCCAGACGGTAGCCCGCTGCTGCACGACAGCACTACACCGCTGGTCAATCCGTTGACCGGCGTCACGGTCACGGTGTAGGTGGTTTTCAGTCCCGCCGCCACCGTCTGCGACCCCGGCGAAACGCTGATCAGGAAATCAGGGTTGGTGGTGACAGTGAGCTTGGCCGAAGTGCTGTAGCTCAGAGTGCTGCTGGTGCCGGTGATCGTGAAGGTCCACGTTCCAGCCGGGGTGGTGCCGGGCGTCGTTGTGACCGTAAGCGCCGAGGCGCCGGGCGCCGTTGGGTTGGGTGAGAAAGTGCACGAAGCGCCCGCCGGCAGCCCGCTGCAGCTCAGCGTCACCGCCGAGCTGAAGCCGGCGGCGCCCGTAATCGTTACGGTATAGCTGGCCGGCAGGCCGGCGTTGACCGTTTGCGAAGCCGGCGAGACGCTGAGCCCGAACGCCGGAGTGCTCGGGTTGGTGATTTTCCGAACGCGGTTTCCGCTGTATTCGGCCACGTACAGGTTGCCGGCCGTGTCCAGCGTAATGCCCCAGGGACCGTTGAGCTGCGCATTGGTGGCCAGCAGGCCGTCGCCGGGATCGCCGGCGCCGCCGCCGGCGACAGTCGAGATGATTCCGGTGGCCTTATCGACCTTGCGGATGCGGTTGTTGCCCCAGTCCGTGATGTATAGGTTGCCGGAGGAATCGACGGCGACGCCCCCCGGGGCGTACAGGGTCGCCAGCGTAGCCGCGGTGCCGTCGCCGGAAAAACTCGCGGTGCCGTTCCCGGCCACGGTGGTGATGATGCCGCCCGACACCTTGCGCACCACATTGTTGCTGCGATCCACGATGTATATGTTGCCGCTGGTGTCGGTGGCCAGGCCGGCCGGCATATTCAACTTTGCCGCCGTTGCCGCCGCGCCGTCGCCCGTGTAGCCCGCCGTCCCGGTACCGGCAATGGTGGTGATGTAGCCGCCCGCATCGATCTTGCGCACCCGGTAGGCGTAAGGGTCCGAGACATATAGGTTGCTCGACAACGGATCGAAGACTACGCCGTTAGGGTTAAGGAGCAAGGCCTGCGTGGCAGGGCCCCCCTCACCGGGGTAGGCGCTGCCGCCGCCGGCGACGGTCGAGATGTTCAAGGTGCTGTGATCGACCTTGCGAACACGGCCGTTCTGGCTGTCGGCGATGTAAACATTGCCGGACGGATCCACGGCCACGCCCGCTGGCAGGTACAAAGAGGCCAGCGTGGCCTGTCCGTTGTCGCCCGCGAAGGTGTTCACGCCATTGCCGGCGAAGGTGCTGATAATTCCCGCCGATGTGACCTTGCGAACGCGGTTGTTTATGTAATCGCCGATATAGAGATTGCCGGAGGAGGGGTCGAATACGATGCCCGTCGGCCACTGAAGTGAGGCAGCGGTGGCCGGTCCGCCGTCTCCATCCGACCGGTATTGGCCGTTGCCGGCGAAAGTGGTGATGGTGCCGCCACTCACCTTGCGGATTCGCTGGTTGCCCTTGTCGGCGATGAACAGGTTGCCGCTGGAATCGACGGCGACGCCCGCCGTCTGCGAGCCGGCCAGGTTCAGGGAGGCGAGGGTGGCCGGCCCATTGTCGCCGGAGAAGCCGATCGTGCGCGTGCCGGTAACCGTGGAGATCAAGCCCGAGCTGGCGGTCACTTTGCGCACCGAGTAGTCGTCAACGTCGCCGATAAAGAGGTTACCGCTCGAATCGACAGCTATGCCGGCGGGCGCATACAGGCGCGCCATGGTGGCCGCCGCGCCATCGGTAGTGACGCTGCCACCCCCCGCAACAGTCGAGATGTATAGGGTGGTGTGATCGGCCTTGCGAATCCGGCCGTTGCCGCAGTCGGCGATGTGCAGATTGCCCGAGCCGTCCACCGCGATGTGCCGGGGATTGCTGAGCGAAGCGCTCGTCGCCAGTCCTCCATCCCCGTAAGGCGGCGTGGTGGCCGCGCCACCGCCCGCGTAGGTGGTAATAATTCCGCCGGACACTTTGCGGATCCGGTTGTTAGCCGAGTCGGAGATGTAGAGATTGCCGCCGCTATCGATCGCCAGGCCGCTGGGCTGGTTCAGTTGCGCGCTGGTGGCGGGGCCGCTATCGCCGGTGAATCCTGTGGTCCCATTCCCGGCGATAAGCGTCAGCGAGCCGCCGGAGCCGATCTTGCTCACGCGGTGGGCCCAGAACTCGGCCACGTACAGGTTCAGGGAGGCATCGATGGCCACCGCCGTCGGGGTGACCAGCGGGGTCATGCCCGGGCCGCCGGCCACAATCGTCAGCGTGCCGCCGGGCGTGATCTTGACGACAATGTTGTTGTCCGGGTCAGCGACGTACAGGTTGCCGCTAGCGTCAACGGCTGTGCCCGCCACGCCGCCCAGCGGCGCATTGGTCGCCGGGCCACCGTCTCCGGTGAACACCCAGGGCTTGCCCGCCACCGTGGAAATGATGCCCTGGCCCAGGGCCGCGGGGACAGTCACCAACAACAGGAGAGCCATCATCCAAATTGCTGCAACTCGCATCGCGTGGTACCTCGTCGTTCGCCTGATGGTTGGGGCCGAAACTGACTCGACACTCGGGATTCACGAAACCCGCGCCGCACAGGTAAAGGGAGCCGGAACCAGGGTTAAACGCGGCTTGTGTGTCGTGCGTCCGCCTGTCAGGAGTACGCCTCCACTAGAACACCTAATTCCCGGGGGGATAAGCCCTGTCCTGATCGCTTACTTTAGACCCGAATTAGAGGAAGTCAAGGCCATTTTGGATTTCGGATCGCGGATTTCGGATCGCGGATTTCCTTCCGCTGCTCCGGGGTTTGAAATCCGCAATCCGCAATCCGCAATCCGCAGTCCGCAATCGGAGACGCCGGCCGCATAACCTTTTGCGGGCGGTGTAGTAGAATGAGCTTGCGGGGATTCACTCTTGCGAAATCTCGGATTTGATCGAAATCCGCAATCCGCAATTCGAAATCCGCAATCATCACGACGGGAGGAGGCCTATGTCGGAGCCATTGAATTTCATGGATGAGGAGTTCCGTCTGAAGGTGGGTCTGGCCGAGATGCTAAAGGGCGGCGTGATCATGGACGTCACCAACGCCGAACAGGCGTGCATCGCCGAGGCCGCCGGTGCGGTCGCCGTCATGGCCCTGGAGCGCGTCCCGGCCGACATCCGGCGCGAAGGCGGCGTGGCCCGCATGGCCTCCATCAAGATCATTCGCTCCATCATGGAGACCGTGTCCGTCCCGGTCATGGCCAAGGCCCGCATCGGCCACTTCGTAGAGGCCCAGGTGCTGCAAGCGCTGGAGGTCGATTACATCGATGAGAGCGAGGTGCTGACGCCGGCCGACGAGGAGCACCACATCAACAAGCACCCCTTCAAGGTGCCCTTCGTTTGCGGCGCGCGCAACCTGGGCGAGGCGCTGCGGCGTATCGCCGAGGGCGCGGCCCTGATCCGCACCAAAGGCGAGGCTGGCAGTGGCAACATCGTCGAGGCGGTGCGCCACATGCGCGCCATCGTCGGCGAAATGCGGCGCCTGACCGTCCTGGGCGAAGACGAACTGGTAGCCAGGAGCAAGGAACTGGCCGCGCCGCTGGAGCTGGTCCGCTGGGTGGCGCGCCACGGCCGGCTGCCGGTGCCGAATTTCTCCGCCGGCGGAATCGCTACCCCCGCCGATGCCGCCCTGGTCATGCAATTGGGCGCGGAGGCCGTCTTTGTGGGTTCCGGGATCTTCAAGTCGGCCGATCCGGAGACGCGGGCGCGCGCCATCGTCAAGGCCACCACGCATTACAGCGAGCCGGCGGTCCTGCTGGAGTGTTCCGAAATGGTCGGCGAGGCCATGCGTGGCATCGACGTCGCCAAGCTCGACGAAAAGGAACTGATGCAGACGCGCGGCTGGTAGAATCTCGGATTTCGGATTTCGGATTTCGGATTTCAAACTTGGCCGGATTGCCAGCTTGAAATCCGCGACCTGTCCCGATGCAGTCGGGATCCGAAATCCGCAATCCGAAATTCAGACACCTTTGATATGGGCGTTAGCGCACAAAACGGGCACCGGGTCGGCATATTGGCCGTCCAGGGCGACTTTGAGGCCCACGCGCGCGTGCTGGAGCGGGTGCGCGCCGTTCCCGTCCTGATCAAGCACGCCGAACAACTGCGCGATGTCGCGGCCCTGGTCCTGCCTGGAGGGGAAAGCACGACGGCACGCAAGTTCTTGCTCCAAGACGGGTTGGCGGATGCCATCCGGGAATTGGCGGGGCGCGGCTGCCCGGTGCTGGGCACCTGCGCCGGCGCCATCCTGCTGGCCCGCGAAGTGAGCAACCACGTCGCCGCCGGCATGGTGGTGCCGGAGAGCCAGCCAGCGCTGGGCCTGATCGATATCGCCATACGGCGCAACGCCTACGGCCGGCAGTTGTCCAGCTTCATCGCGCGCCGCGAAACACCAGTTTTCCCCGGCGGACCTCTGGAGCTGGTGTTCATTCGAGCCCCCATTATCGAGCGCGTAGGTCCCGGCGTTCGCGTTCTGGCCGAACACGATGGTTCCCCTGTCATGGTGCGGCAGGGCAATCTGCTGGCCGCCACCTTTCATCCCGAGCTGACGGATGATCCGCGTGTCCATCGCTATTTTTTGGACATGATTGGCTGAAAAACGCCTTTGATTCCAGCCACCGGTGTTAATCTCCTCAAAATGCCCGCATTCCCACTTGAGTTTGGATTTAAGATTGCTTAGAAAAGGGGGAGAGGGGGAAAATGCGCCCGCACAGGCAATCGGGATTCTCGCTGATCGAGCTGCTGATTGTGGTGGCCATTATTCTCGTCATCGCCGCAATCGCGATCCCCAACTTGCTGAAAGCAAAGATCGCCGCCAACGAAGCCTCGGCGACCGCCACGTTACGCATGCTCAACAATGCCGAAGTGATGTATGCCGCCACCTACAGTTCCGGCTATACGGACGGCTTCAACCGGCTGGGACCGCCAACTGGCGGGCCACAGCCCGATTTCAACAACGCCGATCTGGTAGACCCGGTGCTCTCCGGCCGAACCGGGGTCGGGAGCAACACCAGCTTCGTGAAGGGCGG
>Ga0315282_10002332_pt1 | contig 35124 bp, 31 predicted proteins | sample YL17G07_20_MG_FD_203693 | JGI IMG/M metagenome (GOLD analysis project Ga0315282, IMG submission 203693) | Sediment microbial communities from Yellowstone Lake, YNP, Wyoming, USA - YL17G07_20 | ecosystem: Environmental > Aquatic > Freshwater > Lake > Sediment | place: USA: Wyoming | collected...
GGATGGCCTTGATGTTGTTGAAACAGGAAACGACGACGAAGGTCGGGATCAAAGCCAAACGGCTCATGGCCGGATGGGACGAAAACTACCTACTCCGAGTCCTCCGAATTTAGATGCGTTTGCCCTGCACCGTCGCGTCATACGGCGGAAATTGCTTGAGGTTGTGACAGATGGATGTTGAAATGGGTGCATGGATGCCGTCACCCGGAATACTCTGCAAGCGATCCGATTCGAGCGGCCGGAGCATGTCCCTGTCGTTTTCTGGATCAATCCCGCGTGCTGGCACCACTACCCTCGGGAAGCCCTGTTCGAGCTGATGGCCGCCCATCCCATCCTGTTTCCCCAGTTCGATGGGAGTACTGCCGTGATTCCCGAGCTTGCGCCCTGGGAGCGTCGCGGCACGCCGTACACCGATGCCTGGGGCTGCGTCTGGGAGACGACCGACGACGGCATCACCGGGGCCGTGACGCGACATCCCCTGGCCGACTGGGACGCGATGGCGCATTTCACGCCGCCCGACCCCGGCAAAGCGGACGGCATGAGAGGAATCGACTGGTCCGCCGTGCAGCGCCAGGCCCGCCAGATCCAAGCGGCCGGAAAGCATTGCGTCGGCAGCCTGGAGCACGGCCACGCGTTCCTGCGACTGAGCTACCTGCGGGGATATGAGAACCTGCTATTGGACATGGCCGACGGCGATACCCGCCTGACGCGCCTGATCGAGATGGTCGAGAGATTCAGCCTCGGAATCGTCGAGCGGTACCTCAGCCTCGGCGTGGCGATGATGTGCTACCCGGAGGACCTCGGCGCCCAGAATGGCCCGATGCTCTCGCCCGAGCTGTTCCGAACATTCATCAAGCCCACGTACGAGCGTCTGACCTCTCCGGCACGCAACGCCGGCTGCCTGGTCCACATGCACTCCGACGGCGACATCCGGGCCCTTGCCGATGACCTGATCTCGAGCGGCGTCGATGCCCTGAACCTGCAGGACCTCGTCAACGGCATCGACTGGATCGCCGCGAGCCTCAAGGGCCGCATCTGCATCGATCTCGACATCGACCGCCAGCGCGTGACCCGGTTCGGCACCCCGGAGCAGATCGACGCCCTCATCCGGCAGGAGGTCCAAACGCTGGGCAGCCGGCAAGGCGGCCTGATGATGATTTACGGCCTGTATCCCGGCGTGCCTCTCCAAAATGTCAAGGCCGTGATGGATGCCATGGAACAATATGCAGGATTCTATGCATGAGGAATAAGGAGTCAGATATGAGCAAGCTGGGCGTGGGAATCATTGGCTGCGGGTGGGTCGCGGGCGAGTACATAAAGGCGTTTGGGAACGATGAGCGGTCTGAAGTGCGGGCGCTGGTGAGCCGCAGTCCCGCCAGTGCCGAACGGTACCGCGACAAGTTCAACCTGCAATGCTCGGTCGGCACCGATGCGGCGGCCATGCTCCGACAGAGTGACATCGACATCGTGGTCGTGTCCACGCCCCACGATGCGCACACGAAGTACGTGGTCGCCGCCGCCGAGGCCGGAAAGCATATCGTCGTCGAAAAGCCCCCGGCGATCACCGTGGAGGACATGCGAAAGCAATTGCACGCGGTCCGCAAGAACAAGGTCAAGACGATTGTAGGCTTCGTCCTGCATTGGAACCCTCTGCTGATGAATATCGACCGGCTGATCGAGCAGCGGGCCTTTGGGGACATCTTCATGGTTGAGGTGGATTACATGCACCGGATCTGGATGACGCCGCAGGAGAAGTGGCTGGCCAGCAGCCGGCAGAGCGGCACGGCAATCCTGACCGGCGGCTGTCATGCCGTGGACGCGATGCGATGGTTCGCCAGAAGCGAAGCCCAGGAGGTGTCCGCCTACCAGGTGAAGACGGCCAACCCCATCGAGTACCCGGGAACGATCTCCGTCAACGTCAAGTTCGAGGACGGCAAGATCGGCCGGACGACAACGATGTTCGATGCTCAAATGCCCTACCGCTTCAACATTGGCGTCTACGGCACAGAGGGCGCCGTGCGCAACGATGAGGTGTTTGCCCCGAAACTGTTCCCGGGCCAGAACAACTTCATGAAGATGCCCTGTGTCCTGCCCGACAGCGGCGATGTGGCCCACCACCCGTTCATGGGCGAGGTCTCGCATTTTCTCGATTGCATCGTCGAAGACAGGCGGCCGTTCCCGGACCTGGAAGATGCGGCCAAGACCCAGGCGATCTGCTTCGCCGCCGATCTGTCCGCCGAATCAGGCCGGCCGGTGAAGATCAGCGATCTGGGCCCCATGTAGTTGCCGCGTGGAGAGGCGAGTATGATCACCATCTCAGGGACACTGTCCAAAGGCTGGATGCACCAGGCGCTCGGCGTCGCGTTCGACCGCGACTACTACCTGCGGCCGGATCGCCGCCACGCCGTCGATTGCCTCTGCAATGAGTACGCCGCCAGGACGTTCCCGGAGATGTCGCTGTTCTACTCGGAATCGAACCTGGGGCGAATCCAATACTGGGGTAAAGACCAGGTCCTCATCGGCGGCATTCAGCCCAACATGATTCTCGGCATGCTGCTTGGCGCGGACTTTGTGCCTGCCGACGACCGGGACGCCGACATCTCCCCCGCCTGCCTTGCCGGTGCGAATCCTGCGGACTTGCCTACCCCGGAGTCGCTGCTGCACCGCGATTTGGTCAGGCTCTTTGACGACCAGATCGCCGAGGTCCACAGTTCTTCGCAGGACAGACTTCGCGCGATTCCGCCCTTCTTCTGGGACAGCTCCGGCCGGGCCGTCATCCATGGCGTCCTGACCTCCGCCCAGAAGCTCTACGGCGAGGCGATCTTCCTCGATATGATGGCCGCCCCGCAGAAGTGCACCGACATCCTGCGGTGGATCGCGGACGCCTACATCGTGCTCTGCCGACACTTTGCGCAGGCGGCCGGGCTGACCATTACCGATGTCCACATCGGCGAATGTTCCGCCTGCATGGTCAGTCCCGCCCTGATCAGAGAGTTCGTGGCACCGGTGACATCCGCTATCGGCCAAGCGCTCGGGCCGGTCCGGCTCCATTCCTGCGGGCGAAGCACCCACCTGCTGGAGAGCTTCGCCCGGATCGAGCATTTGCACTCGCTCGACCTCGGCGGCGAGACGTCTCTTGCCGAGGCACGCCGAATCTTCGGCCGGGACATGCCCCTCAGCATCGCCCCCCTGCCGCGTGACATGTCCGCTGAGAGCACAGAGCCGATCCTGGACTGGGCCGGGCAGATGCTCCGGGACAATGCCGGCGGCAACCTGAGCTACGTGTACCATCTCGATGTCGGCTACAACATCGAGACGATCTATGCACTGACTGACTTCCTCAAGCAGCAACCGGACTTTCGAGACCTTCAGAAAGAAAGGACATGACATGTCGCAGACAAGACGCATCTCACGACGCAGTTTCATGCATCGCATCGCCGCAACCGGCGCCACCGGTGCAGCGGTTCCCTATTTCGTACCGGCCGGCGTTTTGGCGGGCCCGGGCCGCCCCGGCGCCAACGACAAGATCGGCGTCGGGCTCATCGGTTGCGGAGGCATGGGCACGGCTAATCTCACGGCATGTGCCGGCCGGGCCGACGTGGCTGTCACGGGCACCTGCGACGTCTGGAAATCCCGCCGTGAGACGGTAGCTGCCCAATTCAAGGGCACTGCCAAGCCATATCACGACTACCGCGAGATGCTCCAGGCCAAGGACATCGACGCCGTGATCATCGCGACGCCGCCGCACTGGCACTGCCGAATCGCCGTCGATGCGTGCGAGGCGGGAAAGGACCTCTACCTCCAAAAGCCCATGACGATTCACGTCGGTGAGAGCTTCGCCGTGCGCAACGCGGTGCGGAAGCACAAGCGCGTCTGCCAGATCGGCACGCAGATTCACGCCGGCGAGAACTACCGCCGGGTCGTCGAGTACATCCGCTCAGGCAAGCTCGGCCCGATCAGCGTCGCGCGGACGTTCAATGTCATGAACCAGGGCCCCGAGGGCATCGGGAATGAGCCCAACAGCGATCCCCCTGCCGATCTCGACTGGGATCGCTGGGTGGGTCCGGTCCCGATGCAGCGGTATAATCCCCTGGCCGTCCAGAATGCCTACAACAACTGCTCCTTCATGGCCTTCAGCGGTGGCTGGACGCCCGGCATGGCCCCGCACATCGTCGATCTGCCCGTCTGGGCGCTGGACCTCGGCTTTCCGGAGGTCACGTACTGCTCCGGCGGGCGATACACGATCAAGGACGCGGGCGATGCACCGGACGTGCAGGAGGTCCTGTGGCAGTATCCGGGCTTCACGATGACGTGGATGATGTCCCTGGTCAACAGCTTTGCGTTCGACTTCGGCCGGGGCGAGCCGGCGCGGAGACTGGGCATCTACTTTCATGGCGTCAACGGGACATTGTACGCGAATTACGACATGCACCAGGTGGTGCCCGAAGGCACGAGGCTGAAAGACCCGCAGCCGCCGGAAAAATCGATTCCGCCGTCGCCCGGCCACGAGTACGAGTGGCTCGACTGCATCCGCAGCCGAAAGCAGCCGAGCTGCAACCCGGACTATCATTGCAGGATCGATGTCCCTATCGGCCTGGCCAACCTGTCGATGAACCTACGCCGGGCCATTCGTTTCGACCCCCTAAAGGAGAAGATCGTCGACGATGAGGCGGCGAGGCTGGCCGTCCCGACGTATCGTGGCCCGTGGAAATTCCCCGCCAAGTACGCTTGATTCTCTGTCGGGGCGAGCATACGATCAACGCACCGCGGGCCCCGTAAGCCGGGTCCACCCGAGCTATGCAACTTCAGCGGAAAGGAATGGTTATGAACGACAAGGTCAATGTCGCCATCGTGGGTCTTGGATTCGGGGCCGAGTTCATTCCGATCTACCAGAGGCATCCGCACGCGAACATGTACGCGATCTGCCAGCGGACGAAGAGCAAACTGGACGCCATCGGCGATTCGTTCGGCGTGCAGGTGCGATACACCGACCTCAAGCAGTTGCTCAAGGACAAGAACATCGACGCCGTGCACATCAATACGCCTATCCCGGACCACGCCCGGCAATCCATCCTGGCCCTCAAGGCGGGCAAGCATGTCGCCTGCACTGTCCCGATGGCCACCACCGTCCGCGAGTGCCGGCAGATCGTCAACCTCGCGGCCGAGATGGGCAGGAACTACATGATGATGGAGACGGTCGTCTACAGCCGCGAGTTCCTGTTCATTCGCGAGATGTATCAGAAGGGCGAGCTGGGCAAGATTCAGTTCGTGCAAGCCAGCCACCAGCAGGACATGGACGGCTGGCCCAATTACTGGCCGGGCCTGCCGCCGATGTATTACGCGACACACTGCGTGGGCCCCTGCCTGGCGCTGACGAGAGCGACGGCGGAATATGTCTCGTGCTTCGGCTCCGGCCGGATCCGCGAAGAGCTGATTCCAAAATACAATTCGCCGTTCGCCGTCGAGACGACCCACATCAAGTTCAAGGATTCCGATCTGTCCGCTCGCATTTACCGGTCGCTCTTCGATACGGCCCGCCAGTACCGCGAGAGTTTCGACGTGTACGGCTCCAAGAAGACATTCGAGTGGCAGTTGACCGAGGGCGAGCAGCCGATCCTCCATACGGCCAAGAAGCCCGAGCACGAGATCCCGCAGCGGATCAAGGTGCCTGACTATGCACACCTGCTGCCCGAGCCGATCCGCATGTTCACGACCAAGGGCGTGTACGACCTCGCGGAACACCAGCACCTGTCGTTCACGCAGGGCGGCGGCCACGGCGGCTCGCACCCGCACCTGGCGAATGAATTCATCATGAGCATCGTCGAGGGCCGCGACTCCTTCCCCAACGCCAAGCAGTCCGCCAACTGGACCTCGGTCGGCATCCTCGCCCACGAGTCGGCGATGAAGGGCGGCAAGATCGTCAGCATCCCCGAGTTCTGATTTTCCTCGAGTTCAGGCTGGATGCTGCGGCTGTCGCGCGAATTCCCACGTCGCGCCTTCCAGACGCGTCAGGGTGAAATTGCCCTGCAGGAGCGTGCCCTGCAGGTCCAATGCCATACGATCCTCGTTCTCGTCCAGCAGCCGGCAAGTTCCCCCCTCGACAATTCTCACCTTGCCCGTTCCTTTCTGGACGGGACCCTCATACGCGAGAAATCGCAGGGGGTGGTCGAATATCCGGACCGCCTGAATGGCGTGGTCGCGGGCGTGCTCCGGGCTCTGTGAGAGGCGGAACGTGGCTAGGACCCCGCCCTTCTCGATCATCAGGTCCCAATGGACGCCCTCCTGCGTCGTGTGCTCCTGGATGACGAAGCGATTGCCCATGGCCGCCCGTGCACAATATCCTTGTTTCTCCGTGCGAACCGCCCTATAATACGCTGGTAGTACATAAGAAGCCAGGGGAGCCATCAGGCGAAATCGCCTGTCGTGGCTGAGAGATCACTCGCTGAGTGATGACCCTACGAACCTGATCAGGTTAGGACCTGCGAAGGGAGGCTTGGCAGCATGTGAAAGCACTCCGTTTGCAGGAGTGCTTTTTGTTTTGGATGGGTACAGATGCAATCGCTTCGAGTCAACGGCCAGGTACGGCAGTTCCCGGTGCAGGAGATGCCTGCGACGCTCTCGGCCCTGCTGGAGAAGCTCGGCGTCGAGGCGGCCACGGTCGTAGCGGAAGTCGACGGCAGGATCGTCGGGCCCGGCGAGTTCACCCGCACTCCGCTGGCTGACGGCCAGAGCATCGAGCTTGTGAAATTCATGGGAGGAGGTTGATTCCGTGAGTAAACTGGCCATCGCAGGCAGAGAATTCGCATCGCGGCTGCTGCTGGGAACCGGCAAGTTCGCCTCCCCACAGGCAATGGCGGATGCACTGGCCGCATCGGGCGCGGAGATCGTCACAGTCGCCCTGCGCAGGGTCGATATCGACAATCCGCAGGACGACACCCTTCGCCACATCGATCGCAACAGATTTCTGCTCCTGCCGAACACCTCCGGCGCGCGAACCGCGGAGGAGGCGGTGCGCCTGTCGCGACTGGCTCGGGCGGCGACCGGCATCAATTGGGTGAAACTGGAGGTTACGCCGGACCCCTATTACCTGCTGCCCGACCCCGTCGAGACGCTCAAGGCCGCAGAGACGCTGGTAAAAGAGGGTTTCGTCGTCCTGCCATACATCAATGCGGACCCCATCCTCGCCCGTAGACTTCAGGACATCGGGACGGCGACAGTGATGCCACTGGGCAGTCCGATCGGCTCCAATCAGGGCCTGCGAACGCGGGCCGCCCTGGAGATCATCATCGAGCAGAGCCACGTGCCGGTGGTCGTCGATGCCGGGCTGGGTCTGCCGTCCCATGCGGCGGAGGCCATGGAAATCGGCGCCGATGCCGTACTCATCAATACCGCGATTGCGACGGCGGCGGAGCCCGTGGAGATGGCCGCCGCATTCAGACTTGCCGTAGAGGCGGGGCGAAAGGCGTATCTGTCCGGCCCACGAGCCCCGACAGACAAGGCGGAAGCGTCGAGCCCATTGACCGGCTTCTTGAGGGACTAAATGGAAACCCTGACGGCTCCAGTTTGCTCAGATGCATCAATCGCAGCAACCCTTGAGAAGCGACGGCTCGACGCAGGCAGAGAATTGTGGCAGCGGCGGCTGCAGGAGGTGACCGCAAGTGACGTGGAGCGGGCGCTCGCCTTCCGGCCCGGCTCATACAGCTTTCCGAAACTGCTCGCCCTGATCTCGCCGACGGCCGAGGAGTACCTCGAACCGATGGCGGAACAGGCACGCCGACTGACGTTGCAGCGTTTCGGCCGAACGGTCCGGCTCTATGCACCGCTGTACCTCTCCAGCCACTGCGTGAACCGTTGCCGATACTGCGGCTTCAACAGGGACAATCGCTTCGAGAGAGTCCGCCTGAGCATCGGTGAGGCGCTGGCCGAGGCGGATATACTGGCCCGTGAGGGATTCAGGGACATCCTCCTGGTCAGCAGCGAGGACAGGGAATTCATCACGGCATCCTACCTGGCGGACCTCGCGAGAAAGCTCAGGAGCAGGTTCAGTTTCATCAGCGCCGAGATCTACCAGATGACTGGCCCGGAATACAGGCAGCTTTTCGAAGCCGGCATTGAGGGAGTCACGCTATACCAGGAGACGTACGACCGGGCCGTATACGCCCACTGCCATCCGCCAGGTCCAAAAGCAGATTACGATAAGAGGCTGCGGGGACCCGACGATTTTGCCTCGGCTGGCATGCGGGAGATCGGGCTCGGGGCGCTCCTCGGGCTGGCCGACTGGCGGATCGAGACGCTGGCGCTCGCTGAGCACGCCTTCCATCTGTTCAAGCGATGGTGGCAATCGCATGTTTCGTTTTCGTTTCCCCGGCTGAGGCCGGCGTGCGGCGTACCGCCCGAGGCGGTCGCGCACCCTGTGACGGACAGGAATCTCGTGCAGATGATGCTGGCGCTGCGGCTGTGCTTCGCGGACGCGGGGCTCGTGCTCTCCACCCGCGAGCGGGCCGAGTTCAGGGACCGGCTCGTCAGGCTTGGGGTAACCAAAATGAGCGCCGGCAGCCGAACCAGTCCCGGCGGCTACTCCGGGCGACAGACAAGCTCCGGCCAGTTCGAGGTGGATGACACCCGCAGCCCCGCCGCCGTCGTGGAAATGCTCAGGAATCTCGGCCTCGACCCCATCTGGAAAGACTGGGACCGCGGCTTCTTAACCTCTTGACGTGAAAGTAGTTAGATACCGAGCATGCAGTTCATGGCGCCGGCCGGAGCGTCTGCGGCAACACCATTTCCGGGCTCCAACAAGGAAGCTGTTGACGGCCACGATTCGGCAGGGTATTCTACATGGCTACTATTCCTATTGATTTGCTAATATTGGATACAGTGGTGAGGACCTCTACGAAGCGCTTGTGCATCTCACCGGCCGTGGAGTTCTGCCCCGCTTATGGGAGGCGGATGTGCCATTGAGCGAACAGCAGATTGAACGATACAGCCGCCACATCATACTTCGAGAGATCGGCGGTGCAGGACAGGAGAAACTACTCGCCTCGAAGGTGCTCATCATTGGCGCTGGAGGCTTGGGCTCCCCCGCCGCTCTGTACCTGGCCGCCGCGGGCGTCGGGACTATCGGGCTGGTGGATGGCGACGAGGTGGATATCACCAATCTCCACAGGCAGATCGTTCATCGCACCGCCGATATCGACAGAAGAAAGGTCGATTCGGCAAAGGAGGGAATGCTCGCGATCAACCCGGATGTGACTGTCCGCACGTACGACATCTGGGCCCGCGCCGACAACCTCAGGGAGATCGTCAGGCAATATGACTTCGTGATCGACGCTGCGGACAACTTCGCCGCCAAATTCCTGATCAATGACGCTTGTTACTTTGAGAAGGTCCCGTTTTCGCACGCGGGCGTCCTGCAGTTTGAAGGCCAGTTGATGACGGTAATCCCAGGGCAGAGTGCCTGCTACCGGTGCGTGTTCCGGTCGCCGCCGACGGGCTCGGCGCCCCCGTGCGGACAGGCTGGGGTGCTCGGCGTCCTGCCTGGAGTTATCGGCTCGCTCCAGGCGACCGAGGCAATCAAGTATCTGCTGGGCATCGGCGACCTGCTGACTGACTCGCTGCTCACGTACTCCGCACTGACAATGGAGTTTCGCAAGGTGCCCGTCGGGCGCAGTCCGGACTGTCCCGTGTGCGGCCCGAAGGCAACCATCACGACTCTAAAGGATGAAGGACGGGTCGCCTGCAACAAGAAAGGCTGCAAATGCTGACGCCGGAGATTCCCGAGGACTACTACCGCGATAGGGGATCGGACGCCCCATTTTCGTCGGGCAGCGGCCTCAAGTCGCTCGGACCAGCCGGACAATCTACCGAGCCCCAGAGCCCGATCCACGAATTGGATTTGCGAGGCGTGCCATGTCCGCTGAACCTTGTCAAAGCCAAGCTGGCGATCGAGGAGATTCCGATCGGCGATGTGATCGAGATCAACCTCGATGAGGGTGAGCCGATTCAGAATGTCCCAGTCAGCCTGGGCAGACAGGGCCAGGAAATCCTCGCAACGATGAAACGCGAAGAACACTGCCGCGTGAGGGTTCGGCGAAGACTTTAGGATTGCAGAGGCGGCATATGTGCACGCGCATCACTTCCTGCGGGCCATGAGGATGCGGCAGGTGTGAGCGCTCGAATCCGCCTCCGGACGACATCAACTTGACGTGAGCGCCTGGTACAACTATGGTACGGCTGAGTTGGCTCCGTGGGTCCAGAACCGCCAGGGATGCTGGAATCCACGGACGTCCTGGTCGACTTCATCCGCGGCAAACAGTACATCTGCAAGGACGGCCAGTTGGTGTACAAGAGCGACATTCAGAATTGACGAGATGCACAACCGATCCGAGCTACCAATGAGTCATGGTGCATATGACATGAAGCTGCTGCCAGCCACGTTTTCGCCGTGGACGGCTACCCAGTCGGCGGACAGGCAAGTCGCCGTGCTGATGAGCGGCGGCGTGGATAGCAGCGTCACCGCGCATCTGCTCAAGGGAGCCGGATGGGACGTGCTCGGCATCACCATGAAGATTCCGGTCGCCTGCAGCGCAAGCGGCCGGGGCTGCGGCGGCGCGGATGCCGCCTTTGTGTGCAACGAGCTGGGCATACCTCACTACTTCCTCGACGTGACCAGGGCGTTCGATGAGCTGATCATCCGCCGGTTCCGCGATGCGTACGCGAAAGGCGAGACGCCGAACCCGTGCGCGGACTGCAACAGTCTTCTGAAATTCTCCTTAGTGTGGGATTTCCTGCGCGAGGAGTTTCGCATCACTCACCTGGCCACCGGCCACTACGGGCGGATCGTTCACGACGGCCAGAAAGTCTTTCTGCGAAGAGCCGACGACCGGGAGAAGGACCAGAGCTACTTCTTGTATGGAATCGAGGGCCGCAGATTGCCCGACCTGATCCTGCCGCTCGGGGATTTGACCAAACGGCAGGTCCGTGCAACCGCGTCGGAGTTGAGGCTGTCTGTGGCACAGAAGCCCGAGAGCATGGAGCTGTGCTTTGCCGGTGAGCAGGATTACCGCCTGGCGCTCGGCGCCGATGCGGACCGCCCCGGCGACCTGACGGACATGCAGGGCAGGAAGATCGGCGAGCACAAAGGCATCGCCAATTACACCATCGGCCAGCGCCGCGGCCTCGGATTCGCCGGCGGCAAACCCCTGTATGTCAGCCGGATCGACGCCCTCCGCAACACAGTCGCACTCGGCACAAAGGAGGAAGTCAGTACGCGCATCGTTCGGGCGACGCACCTGAACGCGCTCCTGCCGGAGAAACTCACCCCCAATGTGAAACTGTTCGGCAAGATTCGCTCCTATGGCGAGCCTCAGCCCTGCAGAATCGTCGAGGCCACGCCCGACCGCGTGACGGTGGAATTCGATCGGGCCCAGTTCGCCCCCTGCCCCGGCCAGCGCCTGGTCCTGTACGATGAGCAGGACAACGTCGTCGCCGGCGGAACCATACAAATTGACGCCGGGCCTGCGCAGACGCAGGACTGAGATTCATCGCGCGGTGCTGAAGCGGGCGTCGAGCTTGAACATGCGGATCATCGGAAGATTGAGCACGTCGGATGCCGCCAGCGACAACGACGTACGGACTTCATCAAGAAGCTCCTCGATTTTCCCCTCGTCGGCGGCAATCACCGTGAACCAGATACTGAACTCGTGATCGCGCAGATAGCTGTGTGTGACTTCCGGATACCTGGCGATGATCTCGGCCACCCGGTCCACGAGGTTCCCCCTGACACGGACTGCCGCGAGAGTGCTGCAAAAGCCCAGCTTCCTCGAATCGAGACTGGCCCCGAGCCGGCGAATCACCCCCTGCTCCAGCATTGCTTCCACACGGCCCCAGAGCAGATCGGTGTCGATTCCGAGCCGTTCCGCGATGACATCGAAGGGCCGCTCGCTCAGCGGGAAGTCGAATTGCAGGGCGTCCAGCATTCTGCGATCCAGATCGTCGATGCTGCGGCAGTTATCTCGAATTTCAGATTTCAAAATCTGAGATTCACCACTGCGGGCGCCACGAGGCCGGACATACGTCGGTGCGACCTTCTTCAGTTCTCTGCGAGTGGCCAGGATCTGATAGTCGGACACGCCAGCCGCCCGGCTCATCCGCTCGACGGTGCGCTCCACCGCTTCGCCGGTCGCCCCATGCACCATAACATAAAGGTTGTATTCCCAGCCGGGCGCCGTTTGCCGCTCGTAGGCATGACTGACCTCCGGGAAGCCGGCAAAGAGGGCCCCCACCTCCGCCACCCGATCCGCCGGGACCTTCCAGACGACCATGGCGCTGTCGCCCAGTCCCACATCGTAGGGATTGACGACGGCCCCCATCCGGCGGATCGTGCCGTCCTGCTGCCAGTTGCCGAGGACGGCCAGAAGCTCATCCGGAGATATGCCGATCTCGCGCGCCATATCAGAGTACGGCGTGCGGCTCCTGGGCAGCCCGTTCTGCAGAACCGCCAGAATTCTGCGCTCAATACCACTGTTTCGCTTCTTCATTTGCGTCGGAACCCCAATGACTGCGGCGACCTGTTTCCACCGCCAGCGGCACCCCGGAATTTCACAGTCCCGAAACGGTCATTCTACGCGCGCGGGCTGCCTGATACAAGTCCCTGTGCCCGACCCGCAGCCACAGTTGTCCCCGCCATCCCGGCAGATTACAATAGCGGCATGAATGAAGCATCCACAGGTCGAACCAGCGGGATAAGGAGCAGAATGTATGAAGTCCCACGTCAGAGGAGTCCAGCCTGCGGCGATGTGTATACTCGTTGCGGTTGGATGCGCGGTGTGCCAGGCCGAGGACTGGCCGCAAGTGAAGTTCGATTGCCGACACTCCGGAAATGCAGTCGAGAGGACCCTGGGGCCGTCTCTTGGCCTGGTCGGGGCGGTCCCGCTGACGGATGCGATCTTCACCGCACCGGCTGTGGCCAACGGGCGCGTGTTCACGATCGACGGTTCCGGCGTGGTCTTCTGCATTGACGCGACGAGTCTGCAGGTACTGTGGAAATGCGAAACCGCCGGGGGCAAGGCCAACTGCAACAACGTATCGTCTCCCGCGGTCGCGGACCGATATGTGCACGTCGGCACGATGGCCGGGACATACTACGTGCTGGATGCCTCCAATGGGACGGTAGTGAAACAGATCGCCTGCGGCGAGCCGATCTTCAGCTCGCCGGTCGTGGCGAACGGACGGGTGTACTTCGCCACGCTCGGCTCGAGAGTGTATGCCCTGGAGCCCAACGGCACGATCTGCTGGACCTGGGACTTCGTCGCCCAGAAGATCGGCTTTCGCGGGGACCGCTGGAGCGGCCGCGACTGGCTCGAATATAGGAAATCCCGCGTCACGCCGGACGACATGTTCTGCTGCTCCACAGATATCGTCGCTCACGGCAAGACGATCGTCCTGCCCGCCGGCGGGTCCGTCGTCTGGCTCGAAGACAATGGCGACCGCGCGAGCGTCCGAGCTACGGGGACGCCCCGCAACACCACTCTCGGACTGAGCATCGGCGAGGACGGGGCCATCTACCGGCAGTGGACGCTCCTGGACAACGGCGGACAGGTGGACATCCTGCGTCTTGGCGACGGCGGCAAGATCGTCTCCGGCTTTGTAGGAGGCACCAAGACCAGCACCGCCGGCGGTCTCGTGAGCTTCTGCTCGGTGAGCCTGCGGGGCACGGACGTGTATCGGTGCCGGCCGGAGGAGGATTTTGGTCTGTGCCGGCATGCGGCGGGCCCCAGTGAGCCGCAGCCCTTGTCATCGCATCCCTCGATTGCCGCACCGGTTCTGCTCCGTGACGAGGCTGTCTATGGCGGCCTGGACGGCAATCTCCACATCGTGCCCCTGAGTAGCCAGGGTCAGGTCCGGTCCTTCAGAACCGCCTTCGGCAAGCCCATTACGGCACCCGCAGCAGTGGCTGACGGCCGCGTGTACTTCGCCTGTGAGGACGGATACCTATACGTGCTGGGACCCGGAGGCGCGGCCCAGTTGCCTTCGAAGGACCTTCAACTCTGGAAGATGCGAAGCCCCCTGACGGGCAAGCTCGCCGATCCCAAGTACGACCGTTTCACCAGCTTCGGAAACTGGGCCAATACCAACGTGGACAGCCAAGGGGTTCAGCCGCCTCTGCGAATCCGATGGATTCGGCGGATCGAAGGGACGATGAAGCACTTCTCGACCTTCGGCGGCGGCCGGATGTATACGCACACGTCCGAAGGACAGATTCTCGCCGTCGAGCAGGAGACCGGACGGCTCCTGTGGCGCCGGTATTTCCCGGGCGTGCATATCTCCTATACGGCCCCTCTCTACTACAAGGAACGCCTGCTGGTGCCCCAGGCGGGTCTGGACAAATGCGTGCTGCGATGCCTCGATGCGGCGACGGGAAACCTCCTGTGGGAGGCCCCGTTCTCCGGCTCACCAAGCTGGAACAGGCAGTTGCCGCCGGTGATCTGCAACAACCTGGCGATCTACATGTTCAGCACAGGACGATATGACAAGTCCGTGCCCAAGGAGGAGGCCATCGAATGGCTCTTCGAGCACCAGGACAATCCGCGCTTCCCCAGCAGTCACAAGCCCCTGGTGCGGGCGTACAACATTGAGACCGGCGCCGAGGCCTGGACGGCGGACTTCTCTGAGTTCGGTTCCGGCGGCGACGACGCCGGCCTGTGCCTCATGGACGGCACGCTCTACTACTCCTGCTACTTCGGCTACTCCGCGAAGAACAAGAGGGACATGCCCAGCGCCAAGGGTCTCACCGCCGCGATCAAGCCCGACACCGGCCAGGTCATCTGGATGACCACGCAGTGCTTCGTTCACGGCGGCTGCACGATCAGCGCGGAGAATGGACGGCTGTACCTGGGCGGCTACAACAAGCTGGAGCAGGGCAACAGCTTCGTGTGGTGCGTCAACGCGCGCGACGGCTCGGTGATCTGGAAATCCGACCCGGTCCGCGAGGCCATCCAGGTGGTGACGATCGGACCGAGATTCCTGTTCGTGCACGCCCAGTATCAGAACGGCTTCCTGCTCGACAAGGACACGGGCAAGATCCTCCAGACACTGACCCAGGGCTACAAATGTACACGGTTCACCATGTCAGAGCCATATCTTCTCGGCTCCAATATGGACCTCTACGACCTGTCGAGTACCAAGGATGTCAAGCTCGTCTCCACGGGGCCGAGGCTTGACCCGAGCGAGTGTGTCGGCGCCGTTGTGTCCAATGGCAGGGTCTTCTACACGTGCCATGCGGGCGGCCTGCAGGTCTGCCAGACGTGGGGATCGGAGGCCGGACAAAGATGACTGCACTGCAGAAGCCCGCAAAGCCACACTCTGGGTGGCTCCGCCTGGACTCAATGCGCGGACAGTCCCGTTGCCGGTGGAATGCAATAGGCGCATGACTCCGTGCGTCTTACCCGTTGACCCGGAGAAACGATCCCGTGAAGCAGGCGATCTCGCACAGGAGCACGGATCGGTCCTGTTGAAGAATGCCGTGCTGGGTGCCATGCTTATGCTCGCGTAAGCATGTCCGGGGATCTGACCAGCATGCCTGCGCAAGCGCAGGTGCGGCACCCTTGTCGTTGTTAAGGATGAAAGGCTTGGAAATGAAGACCACAAGACAGATGATGATCGCCGCCATATGGTCTGCCCTGCTGTTTGCCGGGTGGGCCAACGCCCAACCTCCCGCCAGCGCGACGTATCCGCAGGTGACGGCACCGCCCGATTCGTTCTTTGAGAAGGTCCGCGAGGGCGACCGGGAGGCGGCCCGGCAATTCTACACGAAGTACATGGACGTTAAGGGCATGCCGGTCGCGGCCTCCGCCGAGGTGGCGGACCTGGCGCTGCGGCGTACGTACGACATCGTCACCCACATGCTCGCCGGCCGGCCGGACATCGTCAAGGCCATGGTAGACGAGGGCATGTACCTGATCATCATCGGCAAAGACCAGGTCTATACGGACATGCCCGAGTACAGGAACGCACGCAACCCGGCGTACCTCAACGAGAGGGTCCGCGGCACCGGCGGTCTGCCCACCAGCTTCGGCGAGGAGAATCTGCTGAGCCTGCCCATCGACCGCTACGACGACGAGAGCATCGCCGTGCACGAGTTCTGCCACACGATCGATGGCACGCTGAGCAGGATCGATTCCACGTGGCGAGACCGCAAGAACGCCGCCTACCGCCACGCGCTCGACAATGGCCTGTTCAAGGACACCTACGCCGGCTCGAATCCCGGTGAATACTGGGCGGAAATCGCCCAGGCTTACTTCGACTGCAATCGCATCAACAACTGGAATCACGGCCCCATCGGCAGACGCGAGCAGCTCAAGGTCTACGATCCGCAGGGTTATGATCTGGTCCGGACCGCGTTCAACCTCAGTCCAAACGAGGACTGGCGGTACACCTGGCTTCGGCCCCTGCCCATAGTAGAGGCGCCGCCGGCCAAGTTTCACATCGACCCCTACTACCTGCAATTCACGTGGGCGCGCGAGTTCACCGTGCTCGGGCGAGGGGCCTTCATCGAGGTCCTGCTCAAGGCCAATGACACGATCCGCAAGATGTTCGCCTATCGTCACGACATCCTCAAGGCGCTGATCGCTGACGGCGTGAGACTGGTCGTGCTCGGCCCGCTGGACAGACTGGCCGACCTGCCGGAGCTTAAGGGGGCGACGATCAAGGATGTGGACCTTACGGCCCGGTTCCTCGACTACTCGCCGCAAATCAAGCTGCTCGTGGTCGGCCAGGAGAATTTGCTGGCCGGTCCCAGAGATCCGTACGCCGGCGAGAGCCAAGTCATCCGCGCCTTCGCCAAGGCGATGTACTACGTGACCGGTACGCGGCCGGTGGACCCGAACTGGGACAGCAGACGACGCGACGTGCAGCAGTATGAGATGCGGGTGCAGCGTATGGACGTGCGGTTCGACGAGCGGCTCAAAACGACCTATGACGCTGCGATGGGCAAGGGCCGATGGAAAGGCACGCCCGCCGTCCAGGATCGTGTCGAATACTGGGCCCAGGGCGTCCTGGCCTACTTCAACGCGGTCGGCACGGGCATGACGCCCACTGACGCCGAGCATCTAATCGCCGCGCGGGAGGCCCTGCGGGAGTATGATCCGGACCTGTTCGCGCTCGTGGAGGAAACGATGGGCTACAAGGGCAAAGTGGACTGGCGATACCATCCGTGAACAACCTGTCGAAGCGCGAATCAGATCAGAGACTGAGGCAGAGAGCATCTATGGCAACCAGCACCAAGCGGATGGGACGGCCTGCGCGGTTGACGATCGTCGCCCTGTGCATTGCCGGCCTCACCGGTCGGGCCGCAGATCGAGCGGCTAATCCGCAATCCGAAATCCCAAATCTGCAATCACAAATGTCCCCACAGTACAGGTCCGGGCCGCCGCGCAGGGTGGAGGGCTACTACAAAGGCCAGATCACGCCGCACTGGCTCAAAGACAACGAGAGCTTCTGGTACCGCAACGAGCTGAGCGGCAACACCAAGGAATTCATCCTGGTCAATGTCGAGCAAGGGACGCGTCGGCCGGCATTCGATCATGCCAAGCTCGCCGCCACCCTGTCAAAGGCCGCCGGGACCCAGTACCGGGCGGATCAGTTGCCGTTTGACAATATCGAGTTCATCGATGACGCCAAGACGGTCCGTTTCACCATTGATCAGACGGCCTGGACCTGCGATCTGGCGACCTGCACGTGCGTCAAGACCGACGCCGGCCCGCCGCAATCCTCCGGCCAGGATGAAGACTCAGGGAGGTTCGGGCGGCGAGGACGAGGGCCGGGCCGCGGCCGCAACCCGTCGCCGGATTCGCCCGACGGCAAGTGGACGGCCCTGGTCAAAGACAACAACGTTTTCCTCCGCGCCAAGGACACCAACGAAACAACTCAACTGAGCACCGACGGCGCCGAGGACAACGCCTATGGCCTGTTCTCATGGTCGCCCGATTCCACGGTGCTCATCGCGTGGCGGGTTGAGGTCGGCGACCACAAGGAGGTGTACCTGGTCCGCTCGTCGCCCCAGGGCGGAGGCCGGGCGGTGCTGGAGACGCGGCCGTATGCGCTGCCCGGCGACAAATTCCCCCATTACGAATTGAATCTCTTCGACGTGGCCAGCCGCAAGCAGGCCAAACCGGGCGTGGACCGGTTCGAGCATGAGTGGGAGACGCCGCGACTGCACTGGAGCCGCGACGGTCGCCGCATCGCCTACGAGCAGGAAGATCGAGGCCATCAGCGACTGCGCCTGATCGATGTGGACGTGCACACCGGCGCCGTGCGAACGCTCATGGAGGAGAAAACCGGGACATTTATCTGGACGGCGCACACGGAGAACCTGAGATTGGAACTGGTCAACTGGCTCGACAAGACCGATGAGATCATCTACGCCTCCGAGCGCGACGGCTGGCGCCATCTTTACCTCATCGACGCCGCAAAGGACGGCGCGTGCGGCCAGATCACCAAAGGCGAGTGGGTCGTGCGCGGCATCGACCTGATCGACGAGGACGCGCGACAGATCTGGTTCAGCGCCGGCGGCAAGAACCCGGACCAGGACCCATACTTCCTCCATTACTATCGCGTCAACTTCGACGGCTCGGGGCTCGTGGCACTGACCGAAGGCAACGGCAACCATACGATCCAGTACTCGCCCGACCGCCGTTACCTGATCGACACCTACAGTCGCGTGGATATGCCGCCGGTGCACGAGCTGCGGCGGGCCTCGGACGGCAAGCTGGTCTGTGCCCTGGAGAAGGCGGACATCAGCGAGCTGACCGCCAAGGGGTGGGCCCCGCCGGAGGTGTTCGTCGCCAAGGGCCGTGATGGCAAGACCGACATCTGGGGCATTATCTGCCGGCCCAAGGACCTCGACCCGGGCAAGAAGTATCCGGTCCTCGAACAAATCTACGCAGGGCCGCAAGACTCCTACGTGCCCAAGAGCTTCAGCCCCATGCCGCGGTTCAAGTCACTGACGGACCTGGGCTTCATCGTGGTGCAGATCGACGGCATGGGCACGGCCAACCGATCCAAGGCCTTTCACGACGTCTGCTGGAAGAACCTCAAGGACGCGGGCTTTCCGGACCGCATCCTGTGGCACGAGGCGGCCGCGAAGAAATACCCCTACTATGACATCAGTCACGTGGGCATCTACGGCAATTCCGCCGGGGGCCAGAATGCCGCCGCCGCCGTGCTGTTCCATCCGGAGTTCTATAAAGCCGCGGTGGCCAACTCGGGCTGCCACGACAACCGGATGGACAAGGCATCCTGGAACGAGCAGTGGATGGGCCATCCCGTCGGGCCGCAGTACTCCGAGTGCTCCAACATCGACAACGCCGCGAAACTCAAGGGCCACCTGTTCCTGATCGTCGGCGAGATGGACACGAATGTGCCACCGGAATCGACGATGCGATTCGTGGATGCCCTGATCCGAGCTGGCAAGGATTTCGATCTCCTGGTCGTCCCCGGCGCCGATCACGGCGCACGCAGCCCGGTCACCGACCGGCGTCTGCAGGACTTCTTCGTGCGCACCCTGCTCGGCATCGATCCGCCGAACCGCAATGCAGCAGAACCTGAGAAAGGGAAAGAATCGACGAGCCCCTAGAAGCCGACTGTCTTGATCCAGGCGAGGAACGGGAAAGGCAGGATGCCGATGGCGAAGACGCCGACGCCGACGACGGCCAACGCGGCCTGCACGCCAAGCGGCGTGCGCTCGATCCCGAGCGTCTGCGGCTCGTGAAGGTACATGTACCGGATCACCTTCAAGTAGTAGTACACAGCGATCACGCTGTTGATCACGCCTGCGACGGCCAGGAGCGTTTGTTTGGCCTCGATGGCGGCGCCGAAGACGAAGAACTTCGCCACAAAACCGGCCAGCGGTGGAATCCCCGCCAGCGAAAGAAGGAACACGGTCAACAGCAGCGCGGCGAGCGGATCTCTCCTGTACAGGCCCGCGTAGTCCTTGATCTCGTCGCTGTCGATCGAGTTGGAGATCAGCACGACGCATCCGAATGCGCCGAGGTTCATGACCACGTAGGTCAGCAGGTAGACACAGACGGCCATCGTCCCGGATGTGCCGCCGCTGACGAACCCGATGAGCATGTAGCCCGCATGGGCAATCGACGAATAGGCCAGCAGCCTCTTGATGTTCGTCTGCGAGATGGCGATCACGTTCCCGGCGGTCATCGTGAAGATCGAGATCCATGTCACCAGGCCGATCCAATGATCGGAGGAGATGAACACGTCCCGCAGGAAGACCCGCATCAGCACGGCGAATCCCACCGCCTTGGGACCGACCGACAGAAGCGCGGTGATCGGCGTCGGCGCCCCCTGGTAGGCATCGGGCACCCACATGTGGAACGGGACCAGGGCGCACTTGAACGACAGGCCCGCCAGGATCAGCAGCAGCGGAACGAATACGACGAACTCATTTTGCTGTGCGTGCAACCTCCCTGTGATCGTCGACAGGTCCAGCGTGCCGAAGATGCCATAGACGAAGGAGATGCCATAGACCATGAACGCGGTCGTGAGACTGCCGAAGAGAAAATACTTCAGGGCCCCCTCGCTGGAGAACAGGCTGCCCTTCTCGTAGGCGACGAGGATGTAGGAGATCAGCGAGACCATCTCGATGCCGATGTAGATCATCAGCAGGTTGTGCGTGGAGACGGCCAGCATCATGGCGACGGCCATGACCAGCAGCAGGAAGTAATATTCGGGCTTATCTTCGCTGGCGAGCCGCCTGTATCCGATCGAGATCAGGATCACCAGGCCGACCGCCAGCAGGCACAGGTACTTGAAGAAGAGCGAGAACGTGTCATTGACCAGCATGCCGAACATCAGCGTGCGGCCGAGGGAGTAGCTGGAAGCGAGGCTGATCGCTGCGGCCACGATCCCGGCCAGACTCAGTCCGCCCAGAACCTCCTTACGCCGCACGAACAGCCCGAGCATCAGCACGAGCAGCGCGGAACTCAGCAGGATGATCTCGGGGACGATAAACCGTATGTCCTGAACGATGTTCACCGGATAACTCCGCCCACTTTCTTCACCAGTTCAATGATCGCCGGCCCCTGGTACTTGAGGATGGACAGCGGGTACACGCCGATGACGGCGATGATCACCAGCAGCGGAATCAGGGTCACGAACTCCAGGCTGTTCATGTCGGGCAGACCCGCCCACTTCTCGTTGAGCTTGCCCAGGAGCATCCGCTGGAGCATGACCAGGAAGTACGCGGCGGTGAGGACCAGTCCGATCGAGGCGACGGCTGTGATTACCTTGTACGTCCCGAACGACCCGAGCAGCGACAGGAACTCGCTGACGAACCCACTCAGTCCCGGCAGGCCCAGAGACGCAAACGTGAATACCATGAGCATCCCGGAGTACAGCGGCATCTTCGTCCCCAGTCCCCCGAACTTGTCCAGGTCCCTCGTGTGCGCCCGGCTGTAGATCACGCCGACGAGCAAGAACATGCCGCCGGTGATGATGCCGTGGTTGAACATTTGCAGCAGCGCGCCGTTGAAGCCGGTGGTGCTCATGCTCGCCAGACCCAGCATGACAAAGCCCATGTGACTGACGGAGGAATAGGCGACCATCTTCTTGAAGTCCACCTGCGCCATCGCCACCAGGGCCCCATACACAATGTTGATCGCTCCGAGCACGGCGAAGGGAACCGCGAAGTAATGGGCGGCGTCCGTCAGCATCGGATAGCTGATCCGCAGGAATCCGTAGCCACCCATCTTCAGCAGCACGCCCGCCAGCAGGACGCTGATCGGCGTGGGCGCCTCCACGTGGGCATCCGGAAGCCACGTATGGAACGGGAACACGGGCACCTTCACAGCGAAGGCCAGGTAGAACGCGATGAAGACCAGGATCTGGAATCCAAAGGCAAACGGCTTGGCCTGGCTCGACAGCTCCAGGATGTTGAACGTGTGCGGGGTCGAGTTGAAGTAGACCGCCAGGATGCCCAGCAGCATGAACACCGAGCCCGCCAAGGTGTACAGGAAGAACTTGACAGCGGCGTACTCGCGCCTCTCGCCTCCCCAGATCGCGATGAGAAAGTACATCGGGACCAGCACGACTTCCCAGAAGATATAGAAGAGGAACAGGTCCAGGCTGACAAAGGTCCCGACCATTCCCACGGTCAGCAGCAGGTACAGGAAGAAGTACTCCTTCTGGCGCGTGTCGATACTGTAGGAGGCCAGGCAGGCGAGGAAACTCAGCAGCGCGGTCAGGAACACCAGGCCGATACTGATGCCATCGATGCCCAGGTGATAGTTCACGTTGATCTGCGGGATCCAGGAATGGTTCTCCTCGAACTGGATCGCCGTATTGGAATAGTTGAAGCCGGCGACCAGCAGGATGGCCAGCAACAGGATGACGGCGGTCGCGGCAGTCGCGATCGTTTTGATCAGCCGCACATTCTCCTTGTTGACACAGAGGATCGACAAACTGCCGGCGAGCGGGATGAATACGAGCAAACTCAAGACAGGAAACGACATCAGCTTCCCCTTACCCACTTGATAATGATTACAGTGACCAGAATGAAGAAGGCGACCAACAGGTAGTCCTGCACCAGGCCGGTCTGCACGCGGCGAAACACGGCAGACATGGCTTGGACAATCGCGCCTACGGCGTTCACCATGCCATCGACCAGGCAGCGGTCGATCCACGCCTTGACCCTGCTCAATAGCACGGTCGCTGCGCCGGTCAGGTCCACCGTCCTGTCGATCACGCCCTTGTCGAACTTGGCGGCGGCCCGGCACAGCTTGCCGTACGGCTTCAAGATCGCGCCGGCGTAGATCTCATCGAAGTAATACTTGTTGAACAGCAGCGCATGGAGCGACGGGAACCTGCTGCGAAGCATCGCGGGCACAGCCATGTTGTTCCGCATGTAGAACACGTAGGCAAGGCCGATCCCCGCCAGGGCAATCACGGTAGACAGGACCATGACGAAGTAGTTGGGCTCGATGGCCTCGTGCTCAGGGCCCGTGCTGACGAAGCCCTGGAACGCATAGTGCATGAGCGGCGAGCCCGGCAGGCCCACCACGATCGAGCAGGCCGCCAGGATGCTCAACGGCACCGTCATGACCTTGGGCGACTCGTGCGCGTGCAACTCCGAGCGCATCTTGCCAAACAGCGTCAGGAAGACCAGCCGGAACATGTAGAACGAGGTCAGCAGGCTCGTGAACACGGCCAGCACGAACAGGACCGGATGGTGGTTCTCCAGGGCGACGGACAGGATTTCATCCTTCGACCAGAATCCCGCCAGAGGCGGAATCCCGGCGATGGCCAGAGCAGCGATGATGAACGTCGCCCCGGTCACTCGCATTTTCTTGAACAGGCCGCCCATCTGCTGGATGTCCTGCGTGTGCACCCCGTGGATGACGCTCCCGGCACACAAGAACAGCAGCGCCTTGAAGAAGGCATGAGTCATCAGGTGGAACACGCCCGCCGAGTAGCCCAGCACGCCCAGGCCGAGCACCATCAGGCCAAGCTGGCTGATTGTCGAATAGGCCAGCACGCGTTTGATGTCGTTGGTCACGGTGGCAATGGTCGCGGCCATCAGGGCCGTGATCGCTCCGATGGTGGCGACGCACGTGAGCGATACGGGATTCAGCGTGAACAGGCTGAAGCACCTGGCCACCAGGTAGATACCGGCGGCCACCATCGTGGCGGCGTGGATCAGAGCGGAGACCGGCGTCGGACCTTCCATCGCGTCGGGCAGCCACACGTGCAGAGGGAACTGCGCCGACTTTCCGATGGCGCCGCCGAAGATCAGGATGGCCGCCAGGATTAGCACGCCGGTGTGGCCCTGGATGGACGCGAAGTCCCTGAAGTAGAGCGTATTCGTGCTGAAGAACAGCGTCAGAATTCCCAGGAAGAACGCCGTATCGCCGATCCGCGTCGTGATGAATGCCTTCATGCCTGCCCGGGCGGCCTCAATCCGCTCGAACCAGAACGAGATCAGCAGGTACGAGCAAACGCCCACGCCTTCCCAGAACATATAGAACATGACCAGGTTGTCGGAGATGACCAGGCTGAGCATCGAGGTCATGAACAGCGACATATAGGCGAAGAACCGCGAGTACCGCGGGTCCTTGTCCATGTAGCCCATCGAGTAGATCTGGATGAGCGTGCCTACGACGGCCACCACCAGCAGCATCATGCAGGACAGCCCATCGACGATCACCCCGAAGGTCAACGGCGTGTTGCCCAGCGGCAGCCAGGTGAAGACCGCGTAGGACGCTAGCCCGTGCTGGTAGCCGAAGAACGTGGCCACGGACAGGGCCAGCGCGACGAATGACGCTCCAATCGAGACATACGCGGCATTCCTCTTGATCTTCCAGCCGAACAGGATGTCGATCAGGAACGCGGCGAACGGAAACAACGGGATGAGATGCGTTAGCTTTACCATTTCATCAAGTTGAACGTGTCCACAAAGATGCTCTTGGCGTTTCGATAGACGGCGACGACCAGCACGAGTCCCACGACACTGGCAGCGGCGGCCAGCGCGATCTCGAACAGGGCGAAGATCTGGCCCGTGCCATCCGGGCTGCCCAGCACGCTATTGAACGTGACGAAGTTGATGTTGGCCGCATTGATCATCAGCTCGATCGACATGAGGATGCCGACGGCGTTCCTTCGCGTCAGCGCCCCGAACAGGCCGACGCAAAACAGCACGGCGCCCAAGATCAAAAAGTGAGATTCCGGAATCACGACTTCTTCCCTTTTCCAATGACCAGCGCACCGACCAGTGCGGCCAGCAACAACAGAGACACCACCTCGAACGGAAGGATGTAGGTGGTCATCAGACTCTTGCCCAGCTCCCGGACGCCCAGGGCGTGCTGATTGCTCGCCACGGAGGCATCCCAGGGGCTCTTGGCGATCAGGTGAATGACCACGAAGAACAGGGCCGCGGCCAGCAGGCACGAGGCGGCGACCTGGCGGTTCACCTGGCGGATGGCCTTGTCCGAGATCCGCGCCGTCAGCATGATCGCGAAGGCAAACAGCGTCACGATGGCGCCGACGTAGATGATGATCTGAATCACCGCCAGGAACTCGGCATCGAGGAACAGGTAGATCGCCGAGACGCCCAGCAGCGTCACTGCGAGGTACATCGCGCTGTGGAAGATGTTGCGGGAGGTAACCACCAGGAACGCGAACAGGCACGTCAGGCCGGCGACCAGGTAGAAACTCAGCGTGATCAGGGCCTGCGACGGCACGCCCCAGTTACTTAACAACGATATTAGACCATTCAGCATATTTGTCCGGATTCAACAGATCGATGTGAAGCTTGTCGCGGCTGTACGCGGTCACCTCGTAGAGCTTGTTCATGTAGATGGCGCTCTTGGGGCAGACCTGCTCGCACAGGCCGCAGAAACAGCACAACTCCATCGTATAATCGAAACGTTCGAGCGTCCTTTTCTTGTCCTCCTGCACCTTATGGCTGATGGCCAGACAGCCGGTCGGACAGATCCTGACGCACTGGTAGCAGATGATGCATCTGTCCGGGCGAAGGTCCACGAGCCCCCGGTATCGCGCCGTCATCGCCTGCTTCTCTTTCGGGTACTGCAGCGTGATGATCGGAGAAAAGATGTTCTTGAACGTGACCACTAGCCCCTTGATCAGGCTGACGAACCCGCGGCCCAGATTGGAAAAATACCTTATCATTTCAGCAGCAACAGCCCCGCGATAGCCAGGTTTGCCAGTGCGATCGGCGTCAGGACCTTCCAGGCAAAACCCATCAGTTGATCGATGCGGACGCGCGGGAACGTCCACCGCACCCACATCAGGACGAAAACAAGTGTGTACGTCTTGGCCAGGAACCAGATGGGCGACGGGAGCAAAGGACCCTGCCAGCCGCCGAGGAACAGCGTCGTCGCGATGGCCGAGACGATGAAGACGTTCGTGTACTCGCCGATGAAGAACATGGCGAACTTCATGCCGGAGTACTCCGTGTGAAAGCCGGCCACCAACTCCGACTCCGCCTCCGAGATATCGAATGGCGTGCGGTTCACCTCCGCCGTCGCGGAGATCATGTAGATCAAAAACGCAAGCGCCAGGCTCGGATGAAAGATGAACCAGCGATGCGCCTGCGACGCGACGATGCCCTGCATCGACAGCGTATTGGCGAACATCAGGACTGTGACCACCGCGATCGTCAGCGGGATCTCATAGCTGATGATCTGGGCGGCCGAACGCATCGCCGAGAGCATCGCGTACTTGTTGTTCGAGCCCCAGCCGGCCATGAAAACGCTGAGAACGCAGATCGAGGTGACCGCCGTGATGTACAGGATTCCGATATTCAGGTCCTGGACGATGATATGCTTGCCGAAGGGCACGACGGCGAAGGCCATCACCGAGGGCACGACCGCGAAAAAGGGCGCCAGCCACCAGACCAGCTTATCCGCCTCGCGTGGGACGATATTCTCCTTGAGCAGCAGTTTGACGGCGTCGGCGACGGCCTGGAGCACGCCGTGCCAGCCCACACGCATCGGCCCGTAGCGGTTCTGAATGTGCGCCGAGACCTTCCGCTCCAGCCAGATCAGAAACATCGCCGAGCCGGCGAGGAATCCCAGCACCGCTATGCCGACCAGAACCCTGATGATGACATCCAGCAAAGTAACCATTAACGGTCAATCTCACCCATGATGATATCCAGGCTCCCCAGGATGCAGACCAGGTCCGCCACCTTGAGGCCTCTGACCAGCTCAGGCAGGACGGCCAGATTCGAGAATGAAGGCGACCGGATCTTCAACCTGTAGGGATTCGTCGACCCGTCGCTGACAATGTAGAACCCCAGCTCTCCCCGCGGGCTCTCGGCCCGCATGTACGCCTCGCCCACGGCAGGCTTGATCACTCGCCCGACCTTGACCGTCGGGTCCCCCTCGGGAAGCCCATCTACGGCCTGCTCGATAATCCTGAGGCTCTGACGAATCTCATCCAGCCGGACCTTGTATCGGTCCCAGGAGTCGCCATTTTCGCGCGTGCACACGTCGAACTGGAACTTCTCGTAGCCGAGGTATGGCTCATCTTTTCGCAGGTCCCACTTGACCCCTGATCCACGCAGGTTCGGACCCGTGACGGCGTAGCTGATCGCCTGCTCCTTCGGCATAACGCCGATGCCCTTGGTGCGGGCCAGGAAGATGGCGTTGCCGCTGAGCAGCCACTCGTAGTCATCGACCTTGTGCCTCATGTATTGGACGAACTTGCGGGTCTTGTCCACCAGCTCCTTCGTGAGGTCGAACTGCACGCCGCCGATCCTCATGTAGTTATAGGTGAGCCGGTTGCCGCACAGCTCATCGAAGATCTCCACGATCTGTTCGCGGTCGCGGAAGCCGTAGAACAGCGGAGTGGCGAACGCACCGAGGTCCTGAGCGAACGTGCCGATTCCCAGGAGGTGACTGCCGATCCGGCCAAGCTCCGCAATAATGATCCGGATGTACTTGGCCCGCTCGGGGACCTCCATGTTGAGCAGTTTCTCGACGGCCAGGACATACGCCAGGTTGTTGTTCATCGAGGCGATGTAGTCGAGCCGGTCGGTGAACGGGATGAACTGGGTATAGGTGCGGCTCTCGGCGATCTTCTCCATCGAGCGGTGAAGATAGCCCAGGTGGACCGTGCAATCCACGACCACCTCGCCGTCGATCTGCAGCTCGAGGTAAAGCACCCCGTGGGTCGACGGGTGCTGCGGACCCATGTTCACCAGGAAGTCTTCCGTCGCCAGGTGCTTGCTTTCTTTTACGGTTTCGCTCATGTTCTGTTATGGCTTCCTGACGAGGTCCTTGTGAGTATAGTCTTTTCGCAGAGGATACCCCTGCCAGTCGTCCGGATTGAGGATGCGTTGCAGGTTCGGATGATTGCGGAACTTGACGCCGAACAGGTCATACACCTCCCGCTCCAGCCAGTCCGCCGACTTCCACAGGGATTCGACGCTCTCGATTTCCAGGGCATTGTTGCCCAGATTCACTTTCACCGTGAGGAATTGTCTGGCGGCGAAGGAATAGAGAATATAGACAACCTCTACGTGGTCCTTCCAATCGACGGCCGTTACGCAGTGCAGGTTGTCGAAGGCGGGATCGAGGCCCTTGAGGTAGCTCATCAGACTGAAAAAGCGGCTCTGGGGGACCGTGACCGCCCTGCTCTGCTCGTCCCGGGTAATGTCCGGGAACTTGGATTTCACGAGGTTGAAGAGGTCGTCAGGCTGCATTCTTGTCCTTCTTGATCTTCTCCTGGAGCTTCAGCAGGCCGTAGAGCAGGTTTTCGGGTCTGGCGGGGCAGCCGGGAATGTTGACATCGACCGGGATGCCCAATGCCTCCGTGCCTTTGACGACCGAGTAGCTGTCGTGATAGAAGATGCCGCCGGAGATGGCACAATTGCCGTATGCGATGACGTACTTGGGCTCGGGCATCTGCTCGTACAGCCGTTTCATGCATTCGCTCATCTTCACGCAGATGGTCCCGGCCACGATCATGACGTCGCACTGGCGGGGAGAGGCGCGGAACACACCAGAGCCGAACCGGTCGATATCGAAACGCGAAGCGCCGGTCGCCATCATCTCGATGGCACAGCATGCAAGCCCGAACGTCATGGGCCACAGGGAAGATGCCTTGGCCCACTTCAGCACCGTATCCGCCGTCGTCAAGATCACCTGCCCGCCGGGAAACTTCATGATCAGCTTTGCGGCAGGAATCCTTTCGTTTACTGCCATTCCAAGACTCCCTTTTTCCACGCGTAGATGAGCCCAAACACCAGCAGGGCAATGAAGATCATCATCTCGATGTAGGCGGACAGCCCCAATTCCCGGAAGATGGTGACCCACGGAACCAGAAACAGGATTTCCACGTCAAAGATGACAAAGATGAGGGCGATCAGGTAGTAGCGGACATTGAATTGGATCCACGGGCTGCCCTTGACGACCTCGCCGCACTCGTAGGTGGAGTTCTTCACCAGGCTAGGCCTGTGCGGCCGCAGCAGCCGTGAGATGACAAATGCCGCGGACACGAAACCAATGCCAAAAACCAGCAACAAACCGATATAGACGTAATCTGTTATCATGGCCTGCGACAGACGGTCCTCCAACACGACGCTGGGAAACAGATCATCTTTACGGGAATTCCAGAACGACGTAGTCTATCGTTTGCCTTCGGCGCGTCAATACCAAAGGCACTCAGATACAGGGCGAACGCATCTAAATCACAGCCTGCCTTCTTGCCCTCGAAAACGCTGCTCAGAAGGTGCTTGATCCGAACGACGGTTGTCCACAACTCGGATCAACCTGCGTTTCTGAGCACAGAATGGCGGTCGGCCAATTTAGATGCAATTGCCCTGCACTCAGATATACCGCGAACCGGCGGCCGCAGAGTCCATAAGAGCCAGGTCCGAAAGCCGCTTCACAATTCATACGTTCACCTCACAATCCCGGATCGAATCTGCCACAGTTTTTACGCGGAGGAGTCAAAAACAACAGAAACTTGGCGATGGATGTGGTAATCTACCCTGTCGGAATTCAAAACGTTTACGAATTGTGTTCCATTGGAAGGGGACAACGATGCTCAATCGAAATCGACTCGCCATTTCCTCCGTCGCGGCTGCCTTGCTGCCGCTCGTCCTGTCGTGCATCTGCCTGGGCGCCGAGCCGGTGTCCCAATTGGAGAAGGGCTTCGCGCACCCGCCCGATTCCGCCCGGTCGTGGGTGTATTGGTTCTGGCTCAACGGCAATATCACCCGCGAAGGTATCACCGCAGACCTGGAAGCGATGAAACGCGTCGGCGTCGGCGGCGTGCTGATCATGGAAGTCGATCAGGGCGCGCCTCTGGGGCCGGTAGGCTTCATGAGCCCGCCGTGGCGAGACCTGTTCAAGCACGTGGCCGCCGAGGCACAGCGGCTTGGGCTGGAAGTGAACATGAACGACGATGCCGGGTGGAACGGCAGTGGCGGGCCCTGGATCAAGCCCGAACAGTCGATGCAGAAAGTTGTCTGGAGCCAGACCGATGTCGAAGGGCCCAAGCGATTCGAGGGCACACTCCCCCAGCCGCAGGCGGTCGCCGGATACTATCGCGATATCACCGTGCTGGCCTTCCCCACTCCGGGGGAGTTCCGCATCGACAACATCCAGGGCAAGGCCGCCTATGAGCGCCAGGGGATCGGCCCGGCGAGCGAGCAGAAACTGCCGCCGGAGATGGTGATCGACCGCGAGCGCATCGTCGATCTAGGCGCATCGATGGACAAAGAGGGCCATCTGACCTGGGAGGCTCCGGCAGGCAAATGGACGATCATGCGGATCGGCCACACCTCCACCGGCGTGACGAACGCGCCATCGCCGGAAAGCGGGCGGGGCCTGGAGTGCGACAAGCTGAGCAAGGAAGGGATCGAGGCCCAGTTCGCCGGGATGATGGGCCCGCTGGTGGCCGATGTGGGCGCTGCGGCGGGCAAGACCCTCGTCGCCACGCACATCGACAGTTGGGAAAACGGCTCGCAGAACTGGACGGCGAGAATGCGGGAGGAATTTCAAAAGCGGCGAGGCTACGACCTGACGCCGTTTCTGCCCGTGCTGTCCGGCCGGGTCGTGCAGAGCCTGGAAGTGTCGGAGCGATTCCTGTGGGACCTGCGGCAGACGGTCTCGGACCTGGTGGTCGAGAACTACGCCGGCCACATGGAGCAGCTCGCGCAGCAGCACAAGCTGCGTCTTTCCATCGAGGCGTACGGCGGCCCGTGCGACGATATGACCTACGCCGGCCGGGCGGATGAGCCGATGTGCGAATTCTGGATCGGAGGCGGCGCCTTTGAGACCTGCAAGGAGATGGCCTCCGCCGCCCACACGTACGGCAAGCGCATTCTGGGGGCCGAATCGTTCACGGCCGACGACCGCGAGCGATGGCTCCAGCACCCGGGCATCATCAAGGCCCTCGGCGACCGGGCCTTCTGCGAGGGCGTGAACCGATTCGTGTTCCACCGCTACGCGATGCAGCCATGGTTGAGCTATCGGCCGGGAATGACCATGGGTCCCTGGGGCCTGCACTACGAGCGGACGGAGACCTGGTGGGAGCAGTCGCGGCCGTGGCACGAGTACCTTTGCCGCTGCCAGTACCTGCTGCGCCAGGGCCTGTTCGTGGCGGACATTTGTTACCTGCAGCCCGAGGGCTCGCCCCAGGGCTTCTTCGATCACCGGCGCAACGGCTACGACTACGACAACTGCACCGCCGAGGCCGTGCTCACGCGGATGTCCGTGAAAGATGGGCGGATCGTCCTGCCCGACGGCATGAGCTACCGGCTGCTGGTCTTGCCCCAGGCGACGACCATGACGCCCCCCCTGCTGCACAAGATCAAGGATCTGGTCGAGGCCGGCGCGACAGTCGTCGGCTCCCGACCGGTGAAGTCCCCGAGCCTGTCCGATTACCCGAAATGCGACGAGCAGGTCAAGCAGCTTGCCGACGAGCTCTGGGTGAACTGCGACGGCCAGACCGTCAAAGAGCACACATTCGGCAAAGGCAGAATCGTCTGCGGACTGACGCCGGAAGAAGTCTTGGCAAAGATGGGCGTGCCGCCTGACTTCACGGCGGGCCCGCTGGTCCGGTGGATTCACCGCCACACGGATGATGCAGAGATCTACTTCATCGCCAGTTCCGCCCAGTACCCGCAGGAGCCGGTCTGCTCCTTCCGCGAGGCGACCAAACGCCCGGAGTTCTGGCAGCCCCAGACGGGACAGATCGAGCGCGTCGCCGCATACGAGCAGGCCAACGGCGTCACCCGTATCCCGATCCATTTCGAGCAGAGCGGCTCGGTGTTCGTGGTCTTCCGCCCGGGCACGGCGTCGGCCGACCCCGTCATCAGCGTGACGCGAGACGGAAAGGCCATTTTGCCGGCCCCCGAGCAAAAGGCAAAGGTGGTCATTGACAAGGCCACCTACGGCGTATTGAGCGATCCGAAGCGGACCCGCGATGTGCGGGCCAAGCTCCAGGCCATTGTCGATACCGGCGAGCTGACCTTCCGGGTCGCGCGGATGGCCGAAGGCGACGATCCGGCTTTCGGCATTGTTAAGACGCTCATCGTCGAATACACGGCCGATGGGAAATCCTTCAAGGCCACCGGCCAGGACCCGGAGGACATCACACTGATCACATCCGCCGGCACTGATCGCGTGGCCGAGGTCCGCCGTGCACCGAACGGCCAATCGTGGGTCGAGGCATGGCAACCCGGCCGCTATGAGCTGAAGACTGCCTCCGGCCGGACGCTGCGAGGCCGGATATCATCGCTGCCGCAACCGCAGGAAGTCGCCGGCCCGTGGCAGTTGCATTTCCCGCCGAATGCAGGCGCCCCGGAGCAGGTGACACTGGAGAAGCTCGTCTCCTGGAGCGAGCACGCCTCCCCCGGCGTCAAATACTTCTCCGGCACGGCCACCTACCGTAAGACGATCAGCGTTCCGGCCGGGATGCTCGGCAAGAACCGGCGGGTGTACCTGGACCTCGGCAAAGTCCAGATCATGGCGCAGGTGACGCTCAACGGCAAGGACCTCGGCATCCTGTGGAAATCGCCCTACTGCGCGGATGTCACGGATGCTGTGAAGGCCGGGGAAAATGCACTGGAGGTGAGAGTCACGAATCTCTGGGTCAACCGGATGATCGGCGATGAGCAACTGCCCGAGGACGGCTCGCGCAATGACAATGGGACGCTCAAGGAGTGGCCCCAGTGGGTCAAGGAAGGCAAGCCCAGCCCGACCGGCCGCTACACGTTTACCACTTGGAGGTTGTGGAAGGCCGGCAGCGCACCAGTGGAATCGGGCCTGATCGGGCCAGTGACGTTACACGCTACGGAACGCCTGAACGTGAAGTGACGAAGACTGGCGCAGAGCAGTCTGCTCTGCGAGAGATGAAAGACGGCATCAGTCCTGACCAGAGCCTGTTGTATCCCAAGGCTTTGATCGGCCTGCGCAATCAAGGCATGGCCGCGGCCTGCGGTTTCGCCGGTCCAGGGTTCAACATGGCCTGCAGTGCGGGATCCGTTCGGTCAGAGTCGACGATGCGGAAGACCAGGAAGCACAAGGCCAGCACCATCCCGCTGAGGAATCCCCCGACGTGCGCCATGTACGCGGCCGGGAAATGACCGAGCATGCCGGCGCCCAGCGTCGCCAGGAACCACGCGAGGATCAGCCAGGGCCCGAGGCGGCTGAGCTGCCGAAAGCAAATCACCACATACATCCCGAGAATTCCCATAATGGCGCCGCTGGCGCCAATGACCGGCCGGCCGTCGTAGATGAGATGTATGAATCCCGCGGCGACCCCGGTCCCCACGTAGGCGAGGATGTACTTTGCGCCGCCCAGCCGTGGACAGACGTAGCGGCCAAACACCCAGAGAGTCAGGAGATTGCCCACCAGGTGCACCGCAGTCATGTGGAGCCACATGTGCCCGAACAGGCCGGGCATCGACCACCGATCCAAGATCAGGCTGCTCAGATAGTGCGCACCAGGGTCGAGGATCATCTGGATCGCGAAGATGCACGCGGTGATCGTCATGATGGCATAGTTGCCCAGAGGCTCCTGTGGCGAGCGAAACGGGGACAGTGACCGGACGTGTACGTGCATACTCCTCCCTGCCGAGCCATTTCTATCTGAACGGCCAAAATAAGACACATAGAGTGTATCAAACGCACGCCAAGATGTCAATGAGAAAGGTCCTATATCCAAGCGGGCCGGGCGACATCGTGCCCGTGCGAGCAAACCCTGCCGCCTAACGACGCTCGGAACAAGCGTGAATCAAGGGAGACTGCCTGACGCATTTCGACAGAAGAAACGCTGGCAGACCGTAGCTAAAGCCGTCGAAAGTAACAGCCGATATATGAATTGCTATTCCTGAAGGCTTTTCTCATGGGATCTTTCGACCTGTTTCTCAGATTGTGGCGGATGGTGAACAGGCAGGTTCTGGATTGGTGTACAGGTGACCGCAGACATGGCTGAGCAACAACAAACGAAGAAGGTGGTCTTGATTGTCGTCCTGGGAGTCGTGCTGGCGGCGGTCCTGGTTGTACGGTCCGGCCTGCTGCTGTTCGGGTCCCGTAAAGGCGCCGGTCCAGCCACTGCCACGCAAAAAGGCAAAGGGGACAAATCCCCGACGCTTGGCACGAAAGGTGCGCAGGCGACACCTCTGAGTGTTCAGACACACTGGAAAAAGCCCGAACCGGTTGGCCCCGTCGTCAATGACCCGATGCGCCTGGAACTGCCTCCGGACGCGACGCAGAAGACCCAGACCGCCGAGAAGCCCCCGGAGGAGCGGCTATATCGGATCGCTGGAATCGTTTACAGCACGGAGCAGCCCTCCTCGGTCATTATCGATGGGCACATCCTGCACGAGGGCGACACGATCTACGAAGCGACCGTGGTCAAAATTGCACAGAATGAGGTGATCCTCCGCCGGGGGGACAAGATTTGGACGATCAAGGCCGGCCAGACCAACAAGGAGCCGGAGTAGCCTTGCGAGCAGAAGGCTAAAGCACACACTTTTGTAGGAGTTTCGGATTATGAGACGGATAACGTGGCAACATACACTTTTCCTGTTGATTCTGGCGGCCGGACTGACGGCCGTGGCGGCCCCGCAGGCGCAGGCCGACCCGAATGCGGCGCCGGCCGCGCCGGCCCAGGGCAATGCGCAAACGCCCGCGCCCCTGGCCCCAAGCGACGCGCAAACGCCCGCGCCGGCCCCAGCCGCTGTGCAGCCGGCCGAGCCGCTGAACATCACGCCCAGCGCGCCGCCGCAGCAGGCTGCCGGCCCGGAGCTTCGGCAGCGGATGAAGACGAAGGTCAGCGTCGATTTCCGTGAGGCCCCCATCGAGGATGTGATCAAGAGCCTCGCGGAGCAGGCGGACATCGACATTGTCAAGGGTCCGTCCGTCAAAGGCACCGTCACCGCAAAGCTGACGGATGTCCCGCTCGACGAGGCGATGGAGAGCATCTTCACCGTCCACGGCTTCGGGTACACCACGAGCGAATCCATCGTGCGGATCGTGCCCAAGAACGAGCTGGCCCAGTACATGATCCGCTACCAGACCAAGATCTACCACATCGATTACGCCAGCATGGACGCGATCCAGAAGGCGATCAAGGACATGC
>Ga0315282_10002333_pt1 | contig 35115 bp, 26 predicted proteins | sample YL17G07_20_MG_FD_203693 | JGI IMG/M metagenome (GOLD analysis project Ga0315282, IMG submission 203693) | Sediment microbial communities from Yellowstone Lake, YNP, Wyoming, USA - YL17G07_20 | ecosystem: Environmental > Aquatic > Freshwater > Lake > Sediment | place: USA: Wyoming | collected...
GTTTTTTTCCAGAACCTTGGGATAATATAAATCCCTATAAACAAAGGGTTTTAGAAGTTAATATATGAAAAAACCTACCCTTGTCAGCTTATCAAAGGGGGACACAGGGGGTTGTTAATAACGTTAAACTACTATGTCAAAATGGCATTTTTCAATGATTACATAGCAAGATTTGTTTTATTTAATATCGGAACAAAGTTGAAAATAGAAAACCCAGAAAAGAAATGGAATAGTTAGAACCCAGAAAAACCATATTTTTGGACTTTTATACCATTTCTTAATTCAAATATATCATTCTGAACATAGCGAAGAATCTATGAGATGCTTCACTTCGTCCAGCATGACATATTTTTTTAATGAGGAATTTGTCCTTATCAAGCTGTCTATAGATTTCGGTATGTTGAACCCGGGAGAATCGGTTGCCTTTGTATTGAGTGATTTTGTTTTGGCAAGTTTTCTATCTTCGTATTATCTATATATCGTTGATTGTTTTCCTTGTTTTCAATCTTCAAGTATTTATGGAAATAATTTTAATTATATACGAAATAACACGGAATTTTTTGTGTTTTCTGTTTTATTCCATGCCCTTCCTAGCCTTCGCTTATGACGGCTAAATTCCTAAATGTGTTACCTTAATTGTGAACCATAACATTTCTCTTTATTTGTTTTCAAAAATAACTAAATAATTCCAATATTTTATGAATTTACACTTGACTTTTAAGTACGATTCATTTATAATGTAAAATGAATATTATTTATATCACTGTTTATCGTTAGATATATTTTGATGAAAAAGAGCTAACGTCCTATATAAACATTAAATAACCTTCATATAGGACGTCGGAATTTTAGAGAAAGATGGTATTATGTGTAATTATATGGACAAGCATCTGGAGTTGGTATAGGCCATGGCCATCCAAAAAAATCTTCCTCATTCATTGCTTCGGTTAAATCTAAGGGCATAAACACGTTTCCCAAGTCTAGTATATCCATTATTTAATCTCCTCTTGCCTATATTGGTGAGGGTATTCTCGTATCTTACCAAAAAACGAGCATATAAACACAACACAAAAATATCGAAAGGTAGGGAGTACCCTCTCCTTTTTCCAAGCATTTAAATCTAGCACCTTTACCATAAGAACACTACGTAACAACCGTCTTTTGCATCGCTTTTGTATCACTGGCAAGTTTGATCATTGCTATCGCTTGCTCCTCTATAAATCTCCTTTCGCAAAATAGTTTATTGCAATCACCGTATTGTTTAAAAGAAGAATAGCGGCAACCGCCGCCGCAAATGAAGAAGTATTCGCAATGAATACACTTCTCCAAATAAGTATTTATTGACTCCGCATCAAATTTTAGCTCCGGATGATATATATCTCCGACAGAAAATTTCTCTCTGCCAACAAAAGCTGGGCAAGTCCAAATCAAACCTAATGGATCTATGACTACAGAAGAACCAAGCCGATTCATGTTGCAGATCGCATACCCGACTTTGTCATATTTTGACTTGAAGCCGTTTTCTATAATCAGCCTTTTCATCTGAAGCAATTTTACAGCTATCTCGGAATTGTTCAATTCAATATAATCTTTTAAATGTGTCCTGGATGCAAGACTAGGATTGATTTGTTGTGCTATTGGACCGACAGTTATACTGTTTATTCTATCTTTCAATCCTGAGTTTTCAAAGAAATTAAGCAAATCCGGGAAATAGTCTATGTTATGCTCATCAAGGTTTGATAAAACATTCAATTCGATAGTATCAGGTATCTCCTGAATATTTTTTATTATGACGTCAAAAGTTCCCTTACCATTTTTATATGGGCGTCTAACATCATGAATTTCCCTGACTCCATCAATGGTAACCTTGATGGATTTCAATCCATAATTTGCAAGTTTCTGAAGTAACTCTTTGTCAAGCAGTGAACCGTTAGTGAAAATAGAAGATGAAAATATAACTCCATTATGTTCAGCAAAATTCCGCATCCTTATTGAAATGTTGATTATGGGATTTGTGTTAAGTAAAGGTTCTCCTCCATAGAAAGATAAATTTATTTGTTTTGTATTGTTAGCTTTCGCCCTATTTTCAAGCCAATCAGCTACAGCTTCGGAACAACGATCGCTCATATAAACAGGCTTCTTAACCCCTTCTTCAATGCAATAGCTACAAAGATAATTGCAGTCGTAGTTTGTGAGGATAGTAGCTTGAATAGTAGACATATCTTTTTTATATATGTCATACCATTTTTTCGCTAATTTTGTCTCATCAAATTCTCGATTTACGAGATTTCCCATCTTTCTCATCATTTCCACATATTCTGGATTGATTTGTTTGGTGGATCGGTTTGGTTCTCGAATAAACTCTCTTAGATCATCATCTACTGTAACCATAGCCTGTGTGAAAAGGTTAAATACAACATGCTTACCATTCTTTGGATAGTTATCAACAATTATAGTATATCGTGATAATTTCAAGATTTCATCTGTCAATTTCGGTGAAGATGCTTCACCTGCAACTTTGCCTGAAATACCCTCATAAGTTATTCTGAAAAACTTTGTAAACTCGCTTTTTTTCTCTCTAAAAAGCAACGGGGAGCTATTACTTCCCCCTCTTTGAATTGCGATCATCAGATCCTTTGCAATTCTTGCCATTGGATACAGATCATCCGTTTCTTTTATTTTGTTGAAGTATTCCTCTGCTGCCTGAAATTTGTTATAATCTCTTGAGAGTATACCCAACCAAAGAATTGGAATCTGATTTTGCGGTAAAATTTCTAAAGCCTTATGAAAACAAAATTCCGCTTTTTCAGGAATAAGATTGCGGAGGTACAAAGCTCCCTTAGCAGCATAGGCGCATAATCTACGATATGGATCTTGAGTAGAACCTAGTGACGGAAAAAGTTCATCCAGAGTAACATCATCTAGTATATCGCGCGCAAAATTAACTACATCTTGAAGTAATACCTCGTTCTTAAAAAGATTTCTGGTTATATTACCATCATGGCGCCTGATTTTCGCCAAAGGTTCATTAACAACACCTATTTCCCAGTAACGGGCTATACGGACAAACATATCGTAATCCTCGCCAATACCTTTTCTATAAAAACCAAGTTTATCGTGGCATTTATGTAGTACCATTACGGTTGACTGAAAAATAGCGTAATCAAAAAGCAAACTTAAGAAAGTACCATAATCAGAGAAATCTGGAGCATTCTTTACCGAAGTTATTCTCCCTATGGAATCTATGACAAAACAACCAGATGTAACAAGACCAATATCTGGATTATTCTCAAAAACTTCTACCTGTTTCGCAATTTTTTCGGGGAGAAAAAGGTCATCATCATCAAGGCGGGTTATATACTTACCTTTTGATGCTTGTAATCCTGTATTTACTGCTGAACTAATACCGCCGTTCACCTTTTTTATATACTCAATCTTATCCATGTAAGGTGCTAGTTTTGTTTCTGTATCGTCGGTAGAACCATCATTAACAACGATCAGTTCTACATTAGGGTAGGTTTGGGACAAAACACTCTCAATAGCTTCCACCAAAAAATGTGAGCGGTTATATGTTGGTATGATTACGCTAACTAGATCATTCATTTGTAATTCTTCGTGATTTTTTGTATTTAGTTTGCACTGATTTTGAAATAGGTGTGATTTTTATGATATATTTTCTTATTTGTTCATTTTAACATATCAACATTTAAAAGTCAATACTTTTATATCATTTTTCAAGATTTTTTAAAATGAATATCAATCTTGAAAATAGAAGATAAACCTATTATAATTTCTATGCAAAGAAACTCGATAGTTTTCTTGATTTCAAACATGATTCAGGAGGTTGGCATGTATAAGTACAAAATTCTATCAATTTTTATTGCAATGGCACTGATGTTTTCCTTTTTTACATGCGGGGTTAGTGCCAAGATTCTTTTTAAGGATGACTTTGAGTCTTCAACAATCGGAAAACCACCGGACAACTGGAAAAACATTGGTCCACCGACTGGTTATGCTGGCGGTGGATTAAGCGTAGTTGATAAGGATCCACTGGATGCCAACAATAAGGTATTTAACATCATCCCCAAAGCACAGGATACCAATAGTCACACCCTTTGGGCTGTGCATGATGGCGATAAATCGTGGGTCAACTACGTATGGGAATTTGATTGGCTTTTCCCTGAAGATAACTATTGCCCGGTAGCTTTCAGGATAGTGGATAAAGATCAGTTCTGTCAGGTTAGCCGCAGACCCGGAGGTTCGGAATTTCACATTTATCAGCACACCGCCGCCGCATGGAATGAATTAAGAAAATTTACGTTTAAGAATGAAGCATTAAAATGGTACAGGGTACAAATATCTGTTAAAGACGATAAATTTACATTTAAGATCAAAGACCGTGATGATAGAACCCCGTTTGCTAAAATGAATGAACCTGATATATTATCAAATGCTCAGGTTGGGCAACTGTACCCATCAGGTGGCATTGCCGCACAAGAGGGTTACATCGGTATGCTCGATAACGTCATCGTTGGTGAAACGGAAAATGATATACTTGCAGTTGAATCCAAAGGCAAGTTAGCAGTTTGCTGGGGCATGCTGAAATAATTATTACTATATGGAGGTATTAAGTGAAAGATAAAATGAAGATAGGGATCGTAGGATGTGGTAGTATTAGTCACGCATATTTTAAAGGCGCACAGAGAACCGACATTCTGGAGATAAAATCCTGTTCAGACATCAGGATGGATGCCGCTAAAAGTGCCGCAGGAAATTATGGTTGTCAAGCAGTAACCGTTGATGAACTGCTGGCAGACCCGGAGATCGAGCTTGTCGTAAATCTTACCATACCTAAAGCGCATGTAGAAGTGGGTTTGAGAGTATTAGAAGCAGGCAAGCACACTTATAGCGAAAAACCGATGGGCGTAAGCACAGAGGAAGCATATAAGCTGGTAGAGCTTGCGAAGAAGAAAGGCTTGCGCATAGGGTGCGCACCAGATACGTTTCTTGGCGCAGGCGGACAGACTGCTCGTAAAACGCTAGATGAAGGCGTAATCGGCAGACCCATCGCAGGAACAGCCTTCATGTGCGGACATGGACACGAAAGCTGGCATCCGAATCCTGCATTCTATTACGATATAGGCGGAGGACCTATGCTGGACATGGGTCCGTACTATGTCACCGCTCTGGCCAATATCCTTGGACCGGCAAAGCGTGTCGCAGGTGTTACTACAAAGTCTTTTGAAGAAAGAATTGCGACAAGTCCAACTGCTATGGGTCTGCATATACCTGTTAAGACAACCACTCACCTTACCGGTGTAATAGAGTTCGTTAATGGCGCTATAGTCACGATGATAATGAGTTTTGATATGTGGAGGCACAGCCTGCCTTGTATAGAGATTTATGGTGTAGAAGGTTCAATGAAAGTGCCTGATCCAAATGGATTTGGTGGGTCTGTGATGGTTTCTACGCCAAAATACAACTGGACTGAAGTTCCATTGGCATTTCCAAATAATGCCCGTATGATCGGGGTTATTGATATGGTCTCTGCTATTCGTTCAGGACGAAAACATCGTGTCAACGGGGACCTGGCTTATCACGTCCTCGAAATAATGACTGCGTTTGACAAGTCCTCACAATCAGGTCAGCACATAGAGATGAAGACTGAAATAGAGCGCCCTGCGCCAATGCCATTGGGACTTGAAGAATGGAAAGTTGAGCCTTAAAATTATGGAGTATAAAGCTTGCTTTAGAACAAGCATTGCCACAACTGGTTACTTGATTAGCTACTAACTATATACATTCAGAAAAAGAATTTTAAACACGAATTTCACTCTCAGGGGCAGATGCCCCCGAGACCCCAAATCTAATTAACGAATTCCACAAATTTTTCTTATTTCTATTCGTGAATTCGTGATTATTTCGTTTTAAAAAACATTATCTGAACATCTATAATACTGAAAATATAGGAGATAAAAAATGGCGAAATTGGCAATTAAAGGCGGTACATCAGTCCATGCTACTGGTTGGTCTGGATGGCCTATTGTTGATGAAAGGGAAATCAAGGCGGTTACAGATGTTGTAAGAAACGGTGTATTTGGCTTTGGACCAAAAGTTGCAGAATTCGAGACAAAATTTGCTAAATATATGGATGCTAAATATGGTGTTTGCACCTGTTCTGGAACCACATCAATCCATACAGCATTAATTGCGGCTGGAGTTGGTGCAGGGGATGAAGTTATTATCCCTCCCTATACGTTTATTGCTACAGCATCAGCAGTATTGGAAGCCAATGGAACACCTGTATTTGCTGATTTAGACCCGGACAATTACTGCCTGAGTCCAGAATCCGTAGAACAGATGATCACTGACAAGACCAAAGCTATCATAACTGTACATTTGGGAGGTTGTCCGACAGATATGGATGCTATGATGGATTTGGCGAAAAAGCATAATCTGATGGTTATAGAGGACGCCGCCCATGCTCACGGAACCAGATATAAAGGCAAAGGCGTTGGCGCTCTTGGTAATATGGGTTGCTTTAGCTTTCAAAGCAGTAAAAACCTGAACTGTGGGGAAGGTGGCATTGTCCTTACAAATGAAAGGGCGTTATACGATAGATGTTCCGCATATCATGATAGCAGACGATTACCTTCCGAAGCTGTCGGCAATGCAGATGATATTGTTGGTACTAATTTCCGTATGACTGAGTTTCAGGGAGCCATTCTTCTTGCACAATTTGAGCGTTTTGATGAGCAATCTGACATCAGAGATAAAAATGGAATGTTCCTTACTGAGCAATTGAGACAGATCGGTGGATTCAAAATACCACGCCCGTCTTATGTGACAAGACATGGATACCATTTTATAACTATCACTTATGGATCAGAGGAATTCAAAGGTCTGCCACTCGGTGATTTCATTGATGCCTTGAACGCAGAGGGCGTTCCCTGCGGTGGTGGATATGGTCCTTTATATAAAGATGGCGTATTCCGAGGTCCTATCACACATCGTCCAGTAACCAGAAATTCTGATTATTACTCCAACCTTTACCTCCCCATTACAGAAGAACTCAGCACCAAGACAATATGGATATTCCATTCAATTCTGCTTGGTTCAAGGAAAGACATGGAAGATATTGTTAATGCGGTGGTAAAGATTAAAGAAAATGTTGACGAACTCTTGTAATAAAGCGGAATAGGACAGACATTCATGCGGGACAGACACTTAGGTCTGTCCCTACATATTTTTACATTATAATTGTAGGGGAGAACCTACGTGTTCTCCCATTTTTTAAACAACACTCTCTTAATTCAGGATTATTGAAAGTGGATCAAATACCAGAAAATAAGTCTTATGGCGTAACTTTGCGTGCCTTTCTTATAGGTCTGGTGCTTATTCCACTTAATTCTTACTGGATAGTACAGGCTGAGGCTGTCTGGTGGGGAACTTACCTTACAATAGTCTCGCTTTTTTTCAACGTAACATTCACGTTGCTAGTCTTAATCGGTCTTAATGCAATTTGCAAACGCTTTGCTTCAGAAGCAGCGCTAAAGCAAGGTGAACTGATCACAATCTACGTGATGTTGTGTATGGGTTCCAGCCTTCCGGGGAACAACTTTCTGGAAGCACTTGTGCTTACCATAGGACACCCCTTCTGGTTTGCCACACCTGAGAATGAATGGTCTGATCTGTTTTTTAGATATATACCTGACTGGTTAGCAATCAAAGACAAAAATGCACTAAGGGGGTTTTACGAAGGCGAATCTAGCATATACAATCTGGAAAATCTTGCCATCTGGTTTAAACCCCTTATATTCTGGGGGAGTTTTGCCATTGTATGGTTACTTACTCTACTATGTATTGTTGTGCTTGTCAGAAAACAGTGGACAGAAAATGAGAAGCTTTCTTATCCCATCATTCAACTTCCAATAGCATTGACACGAAACGGCACAGGTAGTTTTCTTTTCAAGAATAGGTTGTTTTTGATTGGATTTGGATTGACAGCGATGCTTACTCTGATAAATGGTTTGCATTTCCATTTTCCTTCAGTTCCCAATTTCCGACTTCGAACAGAGATCGGTCAATTATTTACAGAAAAGCCATGGAACGCCATAGGTTGGATGCCCTTAGCAATCTACCCATGGGTCGTTGGGATTACCTTTTTCATACCACTTGACCTTTGTTTCTCTGCATGGTTCTTTTATCTATTTGGCAAATCACAGATGGTATTGGGAAATTTAATGGGTTTGCGCAGTCTGCCAGATTTTCCATACCTATTTCAGCAGACAACCGGAGGATGGCTTGGGCTTTTCGTTATTGCATTATGGTTGACACGAAAGCACTTGAGGAATGTTTTTCTTCAGTCTTTGGGGTTTCGCCCAAAAAATAACATAAATTCTTTTGACAGAACAGAATTACTAAGTTATAGGATGGCTTTGATCGGGGTTATATTGGGATTGGCTTTTCTGATCTTGTTCTGTATATTCGGTGGAATGTCTTTTTGGGTGGCGATACCTTTTTTTATTATACTAGCTGGTCTGGAAACAACTATTGCGCGAATGCGCGCAGAGCTTGGTCCGCCGGTACACGAAGTGGAACTTGTGGGTCCGGATTCTATTTTGGTGACTTTATTTGGAACTCGTCGTCTAGGAGGTAAGAACCTGACAATGATGTCATACCTTTATTTTACTGACCGAACGGTATCAAGCCATACAATGCCTCACGAATTAGAAGCCTTCAAGATGGCAAAGCTCTTGAATATCAATCCCGGGAAACTTATTCTGGCTATGATAACAGCGATTGTTTTCGGTGTTATATCTGGTTTCTGGGCGTTGCTACATTCTGCGTATAGAAGCGGTGTTGACTCTGGATTCACTGCTTACGTAGGCATAGGATGGGAAGCTATCTCCAGACTGGCATGGTGGGTTCAGGAACCGAGAGGAACGAACTATCCTGAGCTTGGGTTCATTGGAATTGGGTTTTTCTTTTCGCTGATAATGATGTTCCTTCGAGTAAGGTTTCTATGGTGGCCATTGCATCCTGTGGGGTATGCTCTATCTACCAGCGGATGGATCATTAACTATATATGGTTCTCGTTCCTGTTAAGCTGGTTCATCAAATCGCTTATTCTAAAATACGGTGGAATAAAAGCGTATCGCAGTGCAATACCTCTCTTTCTTGGATTTATAGTTGGTGAATATACAGTAGGATGTTTGTGGAATCTTCTTGGGATCATTATGGGCTTTAAGACTTATGGTTTCTTTGAGTCCTGATTTTGGAGGTAAATACGCTTATGTTTTATTTAAACATACTCAGCATGATAATTTTCTGTGCCAATGATAATATACCATTGTCTGAAAACTTTAATACGAAAAGAGTTTATACTCATCTTCTTGAACCGAAGGAACATCCTGATTATAAGCGTCGGTACGTTCATCCGCCAACATGGGAAACCTTCGGCAATCGCACACAGTTTACCAGCCTGCGAGGCTTTGCTGAAAAAGACGGCAAGATCGTTGATTATGAGCAAGAAATAGATAAATATACCAAAATTCATGAATTGGGTAATATTCTATGGACTGCTTATCCCATAATTTTTGGGGAGAATCTTAGTGACGTAGCGGATGAGATAAAACGGCGTGGACTATTTTTATTTGATGTATGGGGATACGTGCCGGGTTCCGGTCCTGGTGGTTATTGGCAACAATTCAAACCGCCTGATGGTGTGTTTGATATGCTGAAATCAAAGCTAGGAGAACGCTGGTTGGGAATGGATGTTGGAGAGCAGGATGGCAGATATATCGGTGGTTATGCTTCGCAGATGGTGCCATCTTCCGCAGATCGTTTCAAACAATATCTATATTTCCAACGGCATTTTCAGAAGATGTGTGATGAACTCGGTAACAGGATGTGTACGCTTGTCTCGCTCAACTTCGGACACTATTTTTTGAAAGAAGGCGTCTATTCTCTCATTGGGGCAGAAACCGCTCAGGGTTTGCCAAATGGACAGGTGTATTATGCCTTTATTCGTGGCGCTGGCAAACAATATGGTGTTCCTTGGTTCGGAAACGTATCTGTATACAATCGCTGGGGATACAAGTCCTATGGTTCCGAGGGAGAAGATCACGGACCTACTAAAGGCACAAGTCTAAGCCTGATGAAAAGGTTGATGATAAGTCACATCCTCTACAACTGTATACTCGTAGGGTTTGAAAGCGGGTGGTTCATTGGTGATGAGCTTTCACCCATCGGGCATATACAAAAAGAAATGGGACAGTGGGTGCGTAAACATGGTCAGTTGGGTGTTATGCAGACACCTATTGCTATCATGGTAGATTTCTTCTCTGGGTGGTCTTTCCCAAGACACCTGTATACAGGTAATGTCTATCGAGTATGGGGAAATTTACCTTATGGTCCTGGAGACTACCTGACTGATGGAGTTTTGGATATGCTCTATCCGTGTTATCAAGATTCTTCCTACTTTCACAATGAGTCTGGATTTATGTCGCCTACCCCTTATGGCGATATAGCCGATTGTATTCTGAGCGATGCGGAAGAATGGTTGTTAGAGCGTTATCCTGTTATTGTTATCGCAGGTGAATTATCCGGCGGTCTGGAAATAAGAGAAAAGTTACAGGCATACGTTGAGCAAGGTGGAATTCTGGTTATTACTTCTGACAGTCTCAATAAATTACCAGATGGATTGGCAGGTGTTCAGATCGGAACAGATCGCATAACCTGTGCATCAGGAAGCGAAATACAACTTGAGACAGAAAAGCTGGTTGAAGAATCCGCTTTTGATTTAGTCTCTTTGAAACTACCTGAGAACGCTCAAATTCTGGCAACCTGTAAAGGAATACCTGCTGTTGCGGAAGTAGACTGTGGCAAAGGTAAACTTATCGTATTAGGTAGTATGTTTGGAATACCAGCAAAATCAGTGATTCAATTTCCAGTTAAAAATGAGACAGATAGATCATTGACTAAACCATATCCTATCTTGAATCATGTGCAAAAAACTTTGGATAACGTCTTTAGAAGCCAGATGCTCTTTGAAGTAGGAGAAGGATTAAGCTGGATCGTCTGCCGTAAAAATAAAGGTGAGTATACACTGGGAATTTTCAACAACTCTTTGCAAGAACGTCCTTTCAGCATAATATCTCACATTGGCGAAATCGAAACGATAGAAGAATTACATCTCGCACAATCCGAAAAGCAAGCTGTGGGCTATCTCCCCGGAGGATTTGAAAATGCAGAGATCGGTATCAGCAGAGAAAACATCATCGCAGGCTGTGATGTTCGAGTCTTTGCTGTTAGGGTGCAAGAGCAAAGTGTTGAAGATATTCCACACATTACTCCTCCGACCCGATGTAAAAACAGAATACTTCCATTGCCTGATATTCGATCCATCAAGGAAGCAATATTGGCAAGACCTACGTTTTTTGAACACTTTGACAGCATACTTGTAGATTGGCTTTATTTGTATGAAAAAGAAAAGAAAGTGCTTCAGCAGGAATCAGAATGGATCCAACGTCAAGGGTTAAAGATATACGTTGACTTAACATCAGGTATCAATCTCTATCCTGACTTGCGCTTGCTTAACAATTCTGTGGAGGATTATAATGCCAGTATGGAGATAATACGAGAATTGCTTGATAAAATGGGTTCGCTCAATGCCCATGATCTTATCCTGTCTTTGCATCGTTTCCCTGAGAATAACTTCACCGGGGAGGAATCGTGGAGCTCCTTTGAGGAAACCTTGAGAAACATAAGCGCCGATGCTGAGAAGCATGGAATATCCGTTCATCTGCGAATGTGTCAAGGTAAACCACCCTGGAGTATTAAAGAAGCAGTTCAATTTATAGATAAGGTTGGGGTAAATAATCTACGTTTGGCTGCAAGTATTGGTCTGTTGCTTGCCCAAAAAGCCGATCCAAAGGACATTGCCGAATTAATCAAAGGTAAGATAGGATTATGGCTTCTAGGCACCCCGGAGTTCGATATAGGCGGGCATCTCTGGAACGTACACGCACCATTAGCGACGGGAGATTGGGAGTCTGAAATAACAAAATTTCTATCGCTGGCACCGCAAGTTCCAATTGTTCTTGATGCAGTCTACCACAGTTGGGATGATGTCTATCGAGATTTACAGATACTCAGGAAAATGAAGATATAATATCAATTTCCGAAAATTATAGTGCATTAACACTGGCAGACAAGTTGCCAGTGGCAATGCCTATCTGCCGTAGCTACATAGTGACTGAGAATATATTTAATTGCGTAAATTGGGTTGACAAATCCAACATAATATTAGAATGGTTAGGTCTCGTTTTGGTTATTTTTTAGTAAATCTTTTTGAAATACAAGAAAATATCCGTTAAAATGATGCTTCAAGAAAGCAGATTATTATCATAAAGAAAATCTTCTAACTTTGAGATATTATTAAACTGCTCTTTGTTTTCTACAAGTGTCTTAAAAAAGTGATAAATTGAATACATTAGCACTGTCTCTTTCAGTTCTTAAATATCAACTGTTGAATTGGTTTAGTTTTTGATTGAGTCTCAGATTCATTTCCCCAAATATCTGATAAATTTTCAGTACAACTATAATCTTTGTAATATTTTTGAACCAAATCTGCTTCTCGTATATCATCAATCCGCTTTTTTATAAGTTCAGCATTTGAGGGGTCAATTTCAATTCCAATTGAATTTCTTCGTAATTGATGTGCTACACATAGAGTTGTGCCAGTGCCTGCAAAAGGGTCAAGTATCCAATCATCTACTTTTGTTGAGCATAAGATTATCCTAATTAAAAGGGCTAATGGGGTTTGTTGTTTATGAAATCTTTCTCCGTTTTCTGTCCTGATTGCTTCGTCACCTGCAAAATATCCTGATGTTAATTCTCTTATATCATCCCAAACATCCGTTAAAAAAACTCCGTTTTCTCTTTGATACTTATAGTTTGGTGGCAATGGTGGCTCAATTCGCAATCTATTAAATGTTTTTGCCTTTTCCCCTTTTGTAGCATAAGCAATTATTTGATAATGTTTTCCGTATTTACTGGCAACAGGAACAGCCGAAGTTTTTTTCTTCCAGATAATCAAATTCTGAAAAGACCATCCGGTTTTACGAAGGCATGTCAAAACATATTCTGTATTTTTTTCCCTTTGCATAAAATATATTGACCCGCCATTATTTGTTAAATCAAAAACTGATTTACAAACATCAGTCATCATAGTCCAATAGTGTTCTTCACTCATATTGTCATCATGGTAGGCATATTCTTTGTTTTGATTAAATGGCGGATCCAAAAAAGTCAGATCAATCCTATGATTAATTGACTTGTTTTGGAAAACGTCTAAGCAATCATTATTTATTATCTGATAAATCATAAACACACCTTTGCAAGCCATTGTTCGACAGCATGTTATTCTTCTTCTAATGCCTGATAAAACTTACGAAAACTATGACATTTACAACTATTAAGTAAATCTGTATAATCTTCCTGTTTTAGATAGTTAGCTATTGTCTCTATAACCTCTTTGCTTTTATCATAGTTTAATCCAGCTATGTTGTATATCGCTTCCATTTGTTCTACTGGATGGAAGAATGCTGTTTCGGGATTTACATTCTTTAAATCAATTCCAGTTTGAGTTTTAATATATTCAACAGTTAAACGTAGATCCAGTTTTTCGAATATTTGATACATGCCCAAAAACCACGCTTCGATTTCCATAATTGCAAAGCACATTACAATTTTTTCAGGATACTGTGATCGGTTTTTTATCCTTTCATTATGATCGTCAATAAATTTCTGAGTTATTTCATTATCAATTTGGGAAGATTCCTCTCGGTAGTCTTCAGAATACATGTCTCGTAATCCAATTATTCGTTCATACCCAGCAGTCCACATTCTTTTTTCACGCTCCAGAATTCTTGAAAGAACAGCTTTGTCACCTTCAACGTTTATAATTTGGAAAAGAAATTGTGCGTCCGGATTACTAAAATCATAAGGAACTTTTCTTAAATTGCCTTTTTTAAATAAGGTTATACATTCAATGCTCACAACATAATTAAATTTTCTCAATAACAATTCTCTTACGGTTATTAGTTCTGTTTGACCCTCTACAAAAATTGCAAATCTTCTCATAAGTCTACTCTAAATAGTCTGAAGAAAACAAATCAAAATTACTAAGCCCTGAAAATTTGAAATTATCAAATTTATCTTTGCTATTCTCATAATTATATACTTTAACTGCATTGTCGCTTCTTTTAAGAATGTTCCAATATTTAATATCCACAACATCCATTAGAAAATTATCATTTGATGATGCAATAAATTGAATGTTTGTATTTTCAAGTTTCTTAAAAATCAATTTTCCTAGTTCAGTAGCTCGGTCGTAGTCAAGCCCTTCACCAAGATCATCAACAATGATTGTATCTGCCCTATTCATAAAAATTAGATAATAAACAAATATGATTAAAACTAAGGCTCTAAACATTCCCTGAGATAATTGACCTTGGCTCAAACCATATTTAAGACCTTTTTCTTTGATATATAAAACGTCTTTTCCACTCTCTTGCTTCATATAAAGCTCATCAATATCATATCCTAGCATATTAAATTCTTCAATAATCTGTTTTTTCAAAAATTCATGCTTATCCAACATTAACATAAACTCAGGAATATCCTCAACTGTGAACAATCTTTTTCCTGTCCATAAAGAAGCCGTAAGAATTTTCCCGAAGAAAAAAATGTGAGTTCGTTCTGCCCATGATACAATATTTTCTAAATAGGGGTATTCCGCTTTATCTCTTCTTATATGGAGAACAAGCTTATTATCAGGTGGAGTGATTATATCAAAATCTTTTTTTAAGAAAGAATATAATTTGGTAAATTCCTTACTTCTGTCCAGAACAAGCTCTTGATCAATTGATAATTTTTCGGTAATAATCCCGTTTTCATCTTTATTAATAATATAAGAAAGCAATTTTTTATCTTCTCTGATAAATGTAAAATCAAAACTTCCATAAAATATATCTTTCGCTTGAGCTATCATATCTGCAAATGCAGCAATAGCAACCAAAGCCCTTGATTTCCCAGTAGCATTTTTCCCAACAAACAGATTCAGTTTTTGTAGATAAATTTCATCAGTCATCCAGTCTTCAGCATCAGAAAAACCTTCAAGACGATAACTATACTTTTGTAGTCTCATATCTTACTCTTTTTGTTATAAAACAAAAATCCTATCTCTCACTGTATAACATGAAATTTAGGATAACATACAAAAACCTGATAAATACAGATGATTAATGTCCCTAAAGAAATTTACACTGATATTTTACAAAACTTCCTCTGTAAAGTCAACAAAAAAACGCTTTCAACTGATGCAAAAATATGCAGTTGTCTAAATTCGTATGAATACGGCTGACTAGCTTAAATCCCGCTATTTTAACCATAACATTTACCTCATCGGAGTGTAATTTTATTATCGCTATATTCAATTACAGGAACTGCTTTTCTATAACAATGAATTATTATATCATCATCAGCACAGATAATTCTCTGCCTGCCTTTCTCTGCGAATGGAAAAGGAAAATTTTTATGATATGGTTTAATCTCAATATTATCTCCTTTCTTAAAATTGATAATTGTTTCTCCGTTTACCCATATCATATATTTATCATCATGCACTGTGATGTATGGCATGGTATCCTCAACAGCATCAACATTGATTATATCAAAAGAATATAGGTATCTTTCTGATGACGTACCCCGGTCAATAAGGTAGTAGATCACATCGCTGTATCTTTTCACTTCCAAAGCATAGCGTGGTTTTCGTAATACAATTCCAAGTTTCGCCTGCGTAAAAGGAATACCAATCAAAAACGTAAAGATTAATAGCAATAATTCAGGAGTATGCCTTGTGAAGAATCCCATTAAGTAACCAGAGGTAAATAACAGCATCGAGATTGATTGAGATATAGCATTATCCTGCACATATTTTCCGCTGTGTTGTCTGAATCTTGGTGTTTCTGATAATACGTGTCGGATCATGCCAAAGTGCTGTTGTGTCACGTTCATGTATGCCCACGTATCAAGAGCAAGGAACGTAGAAATGCCAAGAATTGCTAAAGGCACACGAACTTCCGTATGTAAAAGATCAAGCACAGGTTTCTGAAGAAAAATTAATACTACAGCCGCTCCTGAATAAATCATAACGATTTTCTTTGCTGTTTTCCTGAAATGCTGAAAAACATATTTCTCTTTGGGTATACGATCTACTCGTTCAGCCGCATTTGGATTTGTAAGTCCTGAGATTATGGGTCGAATAGCAAGCAGAAACAGCGATGCAAGTCCTGCCGCCTTATAGGCGCCAAGATAATCCATAAGGTTGGGAATGATCACTCCCTGCACAAATCCTGCGCTTAATAGCAAAACCCATTGTGAGATTTCGCTTGTTCTCTTGAGATGGTCTCTTTTGAATACATAAACGTAAGTTTTAAATTTCTCAAGAAGCGTATTATGAAATAGCTCTTTCTCAATGAGATTTCCATCGAATTGATAGAAGGCTTTTACACTTTCTGGAAGTAAAGATTCCAGTTCTGGTAAAGAATTATTATTGCGTTTGGAGTCCCGATATTTGTTGGCAAGTGCAGTGTCAAGTAAAGACGCATTTGCTGGGATGTATATTGTCTCTGCGTTTATTTTATCTTCCAGATGCTCAAGTGAGCTAATTTCAGCGCATGACCGAAAAAATGTGATCACACATTCTTTCAGGGAAAGCAGGGAAAGATAGCCAGTAATCTCCCGATCACGAGAACGGTTATATATAATGCAATGCTCAAAGGGTAGGTTAGCAGTCGTTTCTAATACTTGTCGGAAATCATCTCGCAAATTTCCATCATTAAATTCCATTAGACGGTCAAGATTTGCGAGATCCACTCTCCATGTTACGTTATCAATATTCACAAATAGTTGCTCCAAAAAATTGCTTTGATCCTAAATATCAATTGAACAGCAAGATAATTGATCAGTGATAGAGACAGATTTAATTATGAGTCCGACTCTGTTTTATTGCTCCCCATTGTAAAGTCTGTTTACCTTTATAGCCGACTCCTTGACTTCCATTATAAGAAATCCTGTATATCGCATTTGCCATATCATCAGAAACCAGCAAGGCGCCATCGGGCATTACGAGAACATCAACAGGTCGCCCCCAAGCTGAATTGCCTTGTAACCATCCTTCTGCAAAAACTTCATAAGAGACTGCATTATTACCATTAAGGCGCACAAGAGTTACTCTATAACCTATCGGAGTACTGCGGTTCCATGATCCATGTTCTGCAATAAATATCTGGTTTTTGTATTCACCTGGAAACATAGAACCTGTGTAAAATCTCATACCGAGAGAGGCTACATGAGGTCCTAGTTTCATCGCAGGTGGAGTATAATCAGCACAATTATGCCCATCGCCAACATCGGGATCAAGTATATCACCACCCTGACAATATGGGAAGCCGAAATTCATTCCTTGAGTTGGCGCATGATTCAGTTTATCAGGCGGAATATTATCACCAAGCAAATCACGCCCATTATCAGTGAACCACAATTCACCAGTATTAGGATCCCAATCAAAGCCAACAGTGTTCCGTATACCATGTGCATATATCTCAAATCCACTTCCATCAGGATTTATCCTTGTAATTGTAGCATATCGTTCGTCGTTTGGTATACAGACATTGCAGGGCGCGCCTATAGGAACGTAGAGTTTACCATCAGGACCAAAACGAATAAACTTCCATCCGTGAGCTTCATCGGATGGATAACTATCATTGACTACGACAAAATTGGGATGATTTTTCAGATTCTCTTCAATATTATCAAACCTTAGTATACGGCTGATTTCTGCAACGTAAAGTGAGCCATCTCTAAATGCCACGCCATTAGGAGAATGCAGTCCACTTGCAACAGTGATGATCTCATCAGCTTTATTGTCTTTATTACTGTCAATTATGGCATAAACATTTCCAGCATCACGTGAACCAACAAATAAAGTTCCACTAGGGCTGAGATTCATTGAACGTGCGCCAAGAACCCCCTCTGCATATACGCTTATTTCAAATCCCGTTGGTAGTTTAATAGTGTTAATTGGAAGTGCAAAAACCTGTGTAGCAACAAATATAAACATTAATACAAAAATCTGGATATATCTATTCATCATACTTCACCTCATATTGCCGTCAGAAATTACAAAAATTTTTACAGTATAATATTTAGTCCAACATGGTCTTAATATCATTTATTCCCATATAATTTGGAATACGCATGTATTATAAGGTTCAGGAAAAAATAAAGGATCAGAAGATTCAAGCTTGATTTGATCATCGAATTGTGATAAATTAATTAGGAATTCGGTTATCATCTTTCGAGGAATTTTTCTAATATCAGGAGAATCATCATGTTTAAATTAGCTGTAATAAGCGATGAAATCTCTCAGGATTTTCAGACAGTAGTAAATGTGGCGTCGGAGTATAGGCTAAATGGCGTGGAAATAAGATCAGTCTGGGATAAACCTCCACAGGCTTTGACTGATGATGATATGTCCAAAATGAAGGATATACTTGATAAAGCGGGCATCGTCATTGCTGGAATCGCTTCGCCGTTTTTCAAATGTAACATTGATAATGAGCAAGAACGCCGTGATCATCTTGAGATATTGAAGAAATGTATAAAGTTAGCCCAGTTTTTCGGTACAAAGATCGTTCGCGGTTTTACGTTCTGGAACACCGGTCAAACGGAAGCTGTCTGGGGAAAGATATTGGAATACTACCGTGAACCCGTCAAGATAGTTGAATCTGAGGGTATAGTTATTGGCGTAGAAAATGAATCCTCAACATCAGTTTCCACAGCTAAACTTCTGGCAAAGTTTATCAACGATGTGAATTCCAATAACGTACGAGGTATTTGGGACCCCGCTAATGAAGTTCACGCAGAAGGAGGGGAGATCCCGTTTCCAGACGCTTATAATCGAGTAAAGCCATACATGATCCACTGCCACGCCAAGGATGCCGCTGTCGGTGCTGAAAGCAAAGTAGAATCAGTACCAGTAGGAACAGGGGTGATAGATTGGAAGGGGCAGATAAAAGACCTTTTGGATTCAAATTACAAAGGTTATCTATCTCTGGAAACTCACTGGCGAATAAAGAAAGTCTTGTCAGAGGCTCTACTAAATCGTCCGGGTGGCTCTGCGTTCTCCGAAGCGGGTGAAGAGTCAAGCCGAGTTTGTCTGGATAACATATTTAATATCCTTAAAAGTCTTGGTGCTAAGTAATTAATCTGCCAAAATTCTGAGATGGTTTATTTTCTGCATGAATCAAGGTAACAAATAAGTAGTATAGGCATTGGTCAACCAGATTAATTATTTATCTTATAAACCTCAAAAGTAGGTTGGGTTGAGGAACGAAACCCAACATAATATTGATATAGTTGGATTTCATTGCTTCAACCCAACCTACAATTCTTATAAAGTAAAAAACTAATTTGGTTGGCCACTAAGGGAATGTGGAAATATGATAAAGCAAGTTTTTATACTTTTAATGATAGTTTTGTTCCTTACTACCTCGTATATAGCCGAAGCCATGATTGTTCAGGTGGTTAATCTGGGAACAGTTGCACCTGACATAATTAGTCTTACAATTCCAAGCACTCAACAAGCTGAATATGGACATCAAATACCTTATACAAAGCAGGAAGGAGACAAGATAGATAATAGCGGAAAAGATCGCTGGGTACATCGCAACGGCAAGCTCATCGGCTCGCTTGCTGGTTCAGAAGGAAAAATATTACATACTCCAGATAAGCTTGTTGGCAAACCATTTAATATTTCTCCTGCGGAAAAGGCATCTAACTGGCAGATTATGTCATCAGATGATCCGAATTATGTAAAAGATAATATTCACCCAAGATCAGTTTATCGCAAATCCAGGCCTACTGATATAGTTTATAACGAGTTACAGAAATTCGACTCACCGGTTGAGCATATAATCTATCTGAAACTCCCATACCAACTACAACAAGGTAAGCATTATACTGTGACATTAAAATCAACCTCGCTTGCGCCCGTAGAATTTGCATGGGATCCGATCAATCAACGCAGTGAAGCGGTTCATGTCAGTCATTTAGGGTTCCGTCCCGATGATCCAGCTAAGGTAGCATTTCTTTCCTGCTGGATGGGAGACGGCAAGGGTATTTCATATCCAGAAAAAATGGTATTTTATATGCTTGATGATACAAATGGCAAGAGTGTCTTTCAGGGTGTGACTACTTTATCAAAATCCGCTGACGATAAAACCGAAGACGCCTATAAACGCAATTATAATGGCACCGATGTTTATGAGATGGATTTCACCGCATTACAGGAACCGGGAGTTTATAGGGTATACGTTGAGGGTGTTGGATGCTCTTATAATTTCAAGATTAATGATGAAGTATGGCGTGATGCTTTTATCGTATCGGCTAAAGGGTTTTATCATCAACGCAGTGGAATTCCAATTGGTCCCCCTTATACAGATTTCAAGCGTCCTAGACCATTTCATCCCGACGATGGCTTGAAAGTTTACGCTTCCACCGCCTCGCTTATGGATACCGGAAACGGTTTAAATCAAAAAGATACAAACTTCGGTAATCTAGTCAAAGGAAAAACCGATCATATTGTGCCAAATGCTTGGGGTGGATACATGGATGCTGGCGATTGGGATCGGCGTATTCAGCATCTTGAGGCAAGCAGGCTTCTTCTTGATCTGGCAGATATTTTCCCGGATTACTTTGGCAACCTATCACTGAATATTCCAGAGTCAGGCAACGGTTTGCCTGATATTGTAAACGAATCATTATTTAATTTAGATTGCTATCGCAGGATGCAAACAGCAGAAGGTGGTATTCGTGGAGGAATTGAGTCATCAGAGCATCCGAGAGCGGGCGAAGCAAGCTGGCAGGAGTCTTTGACAGTGATGGCTTATGCGCCGGATGTCTGGTCCAGCTATCTTTATTCTGCCACAGCCGCGCGTGCGGCAAAATGGCTTGAATCCAGAAAACCCGATCTTGCGAATGAATATCGTGAAAGCGCACTGCGAGCTATGCGATGGGCTGAAACTGAACTGCCCAAGATGAAAAAGGAACTGCCTTCTGATGTAAACGATGCACGTAACCTTGCAGCAGTTGAGCTTTTCAGACTTACAGGTGAAAAAGAATGGCATGACCTATTTTTAAAAACCACTGCTTTTCATGACCCTAATGCTGAAACTTTTGTATGGCAAAAACATCAGCAACGGGATTCAGCTTGGGTCTATGTAAGGCTTGATAAAGCTCTCGTTGATCCAGAAGTCCAGAGCAATTGCGTTAAGGCACTGCTTCGTGAGGCTGATCAAAGGGCCGATCATTGTGAAAAGACAGGATTCCGATGGACTAAGTATCCCTGGTTTCCCGCCGGGTTAGGAGCTTTTTCAAGTCCCGATGGAGTAGGTCTTGTGCGCGCACATATACTAACTGGTGATAAAAAATATCTTAGAGCAGTCGTTCTTGCCTGCCAAACAGGTGCAGGCGCAAATCCAATCAACCTTTGTTATACCACAGGTTTAGGTCATAAATACCCACAGCATCCGCTTAATGTGGACTCACGGATTTCTCTACAGCCTGCCCCGCCGGGCTTAACCGTATTAGGTCCAATAGATACTAAAGTTGATAGTCAAACATGGGCAAGAGAGTTAGTGGATAAATTTTGTTATCCAAAAGTTAAGGATTGGCCAACAATTGAAGCATATTGGGACGTCTTTTGGTATCCTGTTATTTGTGAATACACTATCCAACTACCTATGGCTTCTAATGCCTATGTTTGGGGATATTTGGCAGCAAGAAAAGGAATAAAGTAATATTTATGTTTCAACGAACAATTAGCTATAAAAAACCATAGGAGAACGGAGTAAACTTATGAAGAGGAATAGAATTGGTAATACGGATATGATTGTAACTCATTTTGGTTTCGGTGGAATAAAACTCCACAGCAATATGCCCGACAAGGCTGAGAATATTGTCAGTAAGGCTCTTGATCTTGGGATAAACTACATTGATACAGCAAGGTGCTATGGTGACAGCGAGGTGCTTATCGGGTCAGTTATGAAAAAACGCCGCTCGGAGTGTTACCTTTCATCAAAGTCTATACGGAGATCGAAATCAGAAACGGCTGAAGACATTGATGTTAGCCTAAAAAATCTCAATACCGACATGATTGACTTATACTATTGTCATGATATAAGTCGTGAACAACATTACGAAAAGATTATGTCTGAATCGGGTTCACTTGCAGCGATCAAAGATGCTCAGAAAGCGGGTAAAATTCGCTATATTGGATTTTCAAATCACAGAGCAGACATTGCATTAAAAGCAATAGAGAGCAATGAGTTTGACGTATTTATGCTCCCTATAAACCTTTTTGATCAGGAGTTTATAAAGGATGTTGTACCTGTTGCGCGCAAGGCAGGAGTTGGTATAGTCGGTATGAAGCCCCTTGCCGGCGGTGCCTTCCAGTATCCTCAGATTGCCCTTAGATACTCACTTGCGCAGGACATTGATGCTCAACTGGTGGGCATATCTGCTATCAAGGAACTGGAAGAAGATTTTGAGATCGCCGATAAATTCCAACCGCTTTCGGCTGAAGATTTGAAGAAACTTGAGGATGATGCAAAAGAATTGGGCAAAGACTTTTGTAGGCAATGTGGTTATTGTCTGCCATGCACCGTTGAAATAGAGATACCAAAGGTGTTCCTCTATGAGAGATATGCAAAACGCTTCTGGATAGAGGATTATGCAAAGGAACAGTACGCACTCCTTGAAGTGAAAGCCGATGAATGTGTCGAATGTGGCAAATGCGAAGAAAAATGTCCTTATGAACTTCCAATTATAGAGAAATTATCTGCTGTTCATGAGCTTTTGGCTTAACGTAAAGGAATATCCGCTTTTCTTTATATGTTGAGATTATAAGTAATCACATATTATAGGAGGAAGCTATGAGCCTTATAAAAGAAGAACAGCAAAAGCAAATTAAGGATTTATTTAAGAAGCTTGAGGGCAACGTCAAGCTGGTATTTTTTACACAGGAGATGGAGTGTCCATTTTGTAGTCAGGCAAGAGAACTGATACAGGACGTTACATCATTATCTGATGGTAAGATAACTCTTGAAATATATGACTTTGTCGCAGATAAAGATAAGGTCGAAATGTATAAGATTGACAAAATACCAGCAATTGTGATTGAAGGTCAAAAGGATTATGGTATCAGGCTTTTTGGAATACCGGCAGGATACGAATTCACGTCTTTTATGAGCAGTATCATGATGGTATCCAAAGGTGACCCCGGGCTAACAGATGAGACAAAGGAAGCTTTGAGTAAGTTGAAAGAGCCTGTTCATATACGGGTATTTACTACGCTTACTTGCCCATATTGCCCGAAGGCTGTTGAGATGTCACATAAACTGGCGATGGGAAGTGACCTTATAACTGCCGAGATGATTGAGTCAACAGAATTTCCAACCCTTGTGCAGAAATACAACGTTATGAGTGTGCCAAGAGTGATTATCAACGACAAGGTTGACTTTGAGGGAGCTTTACCGGAGAAAGAGTTTGTTGAGAACTTGATGAAGCTTACAGAAATCGGACCGGAAACAGAAACAGAAAAACAGAGGATTGTAGCAGTTATTGGCGCATCCAGTGATCGCAATAAATTCGGTAACAAAGCGGTGAGAGCATACTCTACCAAAGGATATAAGGTCTATCCCGTCAATCCATACGAGGAAATAGTTGAAGGATTGAAATCTTATCGCTCTATTCTTGATATACCAGAAGAGATAGATTGTGTTACCGTATATGTTCCTCCCAAAGTTGGGATGACGATTATCGAGGATATAGCAAAGAAGGGCGTCAAGGAACTCTATTTCAACCCAGGCGCGGAGAGTGACGAACTGGTTGAAAAGGCGCAAAAATTGGGATTGAAACCCATTCTCGCTTGTAGTATACTTGCTATTGGTCTGGAGCCTAATGACTTTAACTAAATTGTGTATGAGATAGAGTATATCAAAAATGCAGGCACTTACTTTTTGGAAAACCGTTATTATGGACAAACAGAATCTGCTTGAAAGATTAATTTCTTTTTTTGCAGACCATGAGATTAGTTACTGCGTGATCGGAGGACAAGCAATTAATGCTTATGTAGAGCCATTGGTAAGCTTGGATCTCGATTTGGTTATTGCATCAGATCAACTGGAAATGGTAACAAATCTTTTGATGCAAAACTTTAGCGCCAAGCGTTTTGAGCATAGTCTAAATATATCAATAACAGGATCAGATTTGCGAGTTCAAATTCAGCTTGATCAACGTTATGCCTCTTTTCCTGAACGTGCCGAATATCGTGAAGTATTGGGATTAATTATGCCTGTCGCTTCATTAGATGACTTACTAAATGGCAAAATATGGGCGGTAAAAGATGCTACCCGACGCTCAAGTAAACGCCAAAAGGATTTAGCAGATATATCACGTTTGCTGGAAGTTTATCCTTCTTTGCGAGAGAAAGTACCAGAGGATATTCTATCTCGGTTGTTTTGAGAGGTATCAGTTGATTTTGGAGAAAAAAATGAAAAAGTGGGAATATGATATTTCGTTCCATTCAATTGAAGAGCTAGGTATATCTGGGACAGAATTCCCTTCAGATCAGGTAGTTGCATGTGATACAGAGGGTCACTGCTTTTTCAATGATGTGATGAAGCCATCTCTGGACATATTCAGGGAACTTCTCAACGAAAGAGGTTCCGAAGGCTGGGAGCTAGTCCAGACTGGTTATCATAGAGGTTCGCTTGTTTGTTTCTGGAAACGTGAAAAATAATAAATTCCCTTTAATTCGAATGTCGCTGACTTAGCAATTTTGTGGTTGATTCAGATACAAAAACCATGTTTCTTTGTCCGTTAGGACAATTGATAATAGCCCAGCAATTTATTGTTGGGTTAGCATATTCAAGCAAAATTTAGTCCTGTAAGGACGAATGAAAGTGATGGTTTAGATTTCAGTCGTTCCTACGGAACATAGAATTTCCAAAATATTTTATCTTAATTCAGTGTCATTCGGATAAAGGGGGATTTTTGACATAACATTAAATTGGAGGGCTTAAATTAAATGACTCATCGTGAGAGATTACTTCGTACTTTGCGCTATGAATCAGTTGATCGTGTGCCTGACTATGAGTTTGGCGCATGGGATCAGACAATCGTAAGGTGGCATAAAGAGGGTTTGCCAGAGGAACATAATGGCGTCTGGGGCGCTATTAGCAGTTATTTTCATACAGATGATACCGATTCTGGTCCAGGTCCATGGATAAATAATGGACTAATTCCCGGATTTGAGTATAAGGTTCTTGAGGAGAAAGGCGATCATATAGTCATTCAGGATGGTGACGGCGCTACTGCTGAGATGATAAGACCTGAACTTGGCGCATCTATCCCTCGCTACATCAGATACGCTATTGAAACTCGTGCTGATTGGGAAAAGGTTCGTGATGAGAAACTAAATCCAGATACACCCGGACGTATACCGGGCAATCTTGATGAACTATGTAAGCTGACTTACGATGCTACCTACCCAACAGGAATAGGCGGAGGTTCCCTTTATGGATGGCTGAGAAACTGGATTGGCGTTCAAAATATATCCATAGCATTATATGATGATCCAGAATGGGTCGAAGAAATGATGGAGCATCTCACCTGCCTAACGCTTAAATTACTCGAAAATATTGCCGGCAAGTGCAAGATTGACCTTGGTGGTTGGTGGGAGGATATGTGCTATAACGGCGGTCCACTTATATCACCCAAGCTTTTTGCAAAGCTTATGGTTCCCAGGTATAAGCGTATTACGGATTTTCTGAGAAATGAGTGCGGATGTGAATTCAATATGCTTGACTGTGATGGCAATATTCACGAACTTGTACCTCTCTGGCTAGAAGGCGGAATAAATGTAATGTTCCCGGTCGAAGCCGCTCATACAGATGGATACAAAATATCAGACCAGTTCGGCAAGAGGGTTGCCATACGTGGTTACTACGATAAGCGTGCCTTAATCGCTGGCAAAGATGCGATTGACAAAGAATTTGAAAGGCTCACTCCCCTTTTGAAACGTGGCGGGTTCATACCTCATACTGATCATCTTGTACCTCCTGATGTCTCATGGGAAAACTATCTGTATTACCGTCAGAAGAAATGTGAATTTATTGGGAAAAAATAATGATGAGTAATCAGTATAAAATTGACAAAGCAATATCTATGTATGAAAATAAGAAAATCAACCTGAATACAGCCGCATGGATCGCTGATTTATCTGTAAGGGATTTTATGAACGAGTTGGAAAGTCGTGGTGTAATGTTAAATCTAACTCCAGAGATGGTTGATTATTCTCTTGATGTTTTAGCCAAAGCATTTAACAATGAGAAACTACAAATAGTATTAAAATCTGAAGAATAAATAACCACTATAACTCAAAACTGACTCATGAAAACTTTTTAGGAGAGGATATGAAGATTGGAATGATATGTTACCCCACCTATGGGGGAAGCGGAACTATTGCTACTGAGTTAGGCAAGGTACTTGGCGTCAGGGGGCATCAGGTACATTTCATTAGCTATTCTATACCTTATAGGCTTCGTGAATACAACGAAAACGTGTTCTTCCACGAAGTTAGCATGATGAAATACCCACTGTTTGAATTTCCACCATATTCACTTGCACTTTCGGCAAAAATAGCTGAGGTGACAGAAAAAGAGGAACTGGATTTGATCCACGTTCATTACGCCATACCACACTCAACAAGCGCATACCTTGCCAAACAGATGCTAAATGGAAAGCCCAAAATCATAACTACATTACATGGTACTGATGTCACAATAGTTGGGAGTGATGAATCATATTACAGGATTAACAAATTTAGCATTGAACAGAGCGACGGCGTTTCCACTGTGTCCGAGTATCTCAAAAGGGAGGCAGAAGAGAAGTTCCACATTAAAATCCCGATTAAAGTCATACCAAACTTTGTTGATACTGAACGTTTCAGCCGTACACACCGATGTAGGGCGAAATGCCTATTTGCCCCAAAGGGTGAACGGATCGTCATGCACATCTCTAACTTTCGTCCTGTAAAGCGTATCGAGGACGTTATATCTGCGTTTGCGCTCATAAATGACGAAATACCGTCAAAACTGCTCATGGTAGGTGATGGGCCCATGATGTCTGTCGCTTTGCGGACAGTGGAAAAACTTGGTATATCATCACACGTCACATTTCTGGGAAAACAGGACGACGTTGCGGGATTGCTTCCTATAGCAGATATTTTCCTCATACCTAGCGAGACGGAAAGCTTTGGGTTGTCAGCACTTGAGGCTATGAGTTGCGAAGTGCCAGTGATTGGAACGAACGTAGGCGGACTTCCCGAAGTCATAGAGCATGGTCAAACGGGTTATCTGGTTGAACTCGGTGATGTAGAGGCTATAGCTGAGTGGGCGAAAAAACTCCTAAAGGATGATGATCTGCATGAGAATATGGGGAAATGCGCCAGACAAGTAGTTCTCGAAAAGTTCCATCAGGATAAGATCGTGGATATGTATGAGGAGTATTACAAAGAGATACTAATGGAATAAACTTTGTCACAACGTGTGTTATTAGAATCGTAAAAATCAAAACAAAATAACACTTTTTTTAACAATAACAGGAGGTCTTCATGGAACTAAAAGGATCCAAGACTGAAAAGAATTTAATGGGTGCGTTTGCAGGCGAGTCACAGGCAAGAAATCGCTATACATACTTCGCAAGTGAAGCAAAGAAAGATGGTTATATTCAGATAGCTAACATATTTGAAGAAACAGCAAATCAAGAAAAAGAACACGCAAAAAGATTGTTTAACTTGATGAAAGGCGGAACGGTTGAAATAACAGATTCTTTTCCTGCCGGTGTCGTAGGGACAGTTGCTGAGAACCTTAAAGGATCTATCGGCGGAGAAAGCCACGAATGTCAGGAGATGTATCCTTCTTTTGCTAAGACTGCGAGAGAGGAAGGATTTGAAAGTATAGCCAAAATTTTTGAGTCAATCGCAGTCGCAGAAAAACAACATGCTAAACGCTATGCAGGCTTACTGGCAAATGTTGAAGCTGGAACTGTATTCAAGAAAAATAAGCCTGTCGTATGGCGCTGCCTTAATTGCGGTTATTTGCACGAAGGTGAAGAAGCACCAAAGGCTTGCCCTGCATGTGCGCATCCACAAGCATATTTTGAGCTTTTGGGTGAAAACTGGTAGAAATAAGGCTTTATTATTTAATTGAGTTTTGCTCACAAATCAAAAACACGGAGTTACAAAGAGAGGATACTAGCATCAATTATATAGTATCTGTTTTTTTCTGTGACCCCGTGTTTATTTTTTAGAAAACCGATAGTTCTAAACTGAATCATGCGTTACTCGGAGGTTTGCTAATGAACGATAGAATCACAGTTATGCGAGAACGTGCCTTTAGAAGCTTTCATCAACCAGATCCCCTCATAGGTGGGCTTCGCAAAGAATCTATGGAGCAAACTGAAGGGGAACCGTCAGTGATCCGTGAAGCAAAAGCTATCGCTCATTGCTATCGGAATCAAACTCTTGTCATTAATGATCATGAGCTTATTGTTGGAGATACTCCTAGATCACAGGTAGAGAATGAGATACAGCCATCAATATTCGGAAGACAGGGATGGTCTGGAAAAAACTGGTGGCAAATTCCTGATCATGTAGAGCATCTTTTCAAAGAAGGAGTATTCTCTTGGGCAGGTAATCACCAAACCCTTAATTACGATATGGTATTCGCAGATGGATTCTGCGGTCTATGTGAACAGATAGATAACAGAATTGCAAGACTTAACGTAACAGAACCAGATTACGAAGAAAAAAAGAACTTTCTTGATGCACTTAAGATTATCGCAAAAGCCTACATAGACCTTAGTAATCGCTATGCAGATTATGCACTTGAATTATCACGCCAAGAATCAAATCCTGCAAGAAAAGAGGAACTAGAAAATATATCAAAGAATTGCCGACAGGTCCCTGCACATAGTCCAACGAATTTCTGGGATGCGTGCCAATGCGCATGGTTCTCATTCTTTTTTGTTCCAGACGCACCCGGTAGAGTGGATCAGTATCTTTATCCATTTTATAAAGAAGATACTATTACACGAGAATTTGCTAAAGAGCTTTTAAGTTGCCTCTGGATCAAATATTTTGAATATGTTGGGGTACATAGTGGTGTCAGCGCTATTAATCACCTAACATTAGGCGGTGTAAAGCCTGATGGAAGCGATGCTAGTAATGAAGTCACGAAATTATGTCTCGAAGTTGTTGAAGATTTAAAACTACTTCGTCCACAGGTTGGACTTCGCTGGAATCGCAATACACCATCAGATGTGCTGGAAAAGGCAGTTCAAGTTTTACGCGCAAAAACAGGAAACCCTGATTTCTGCAATGATGAACAGATCGTCCCTGCACTTATCAACATCGGCGTTAAACCCGAAGACGCGCGCAATTTTTCGCTATCAGGCTGTCATGAGGTGATCGTTACAGGTATGGCACAGATGGGTTCTGTCGAGGGATTCATCAATATGCCGAAGATCATCCGCATCGCGTTAGGTCTTGAGCCATCAATTAACAGGAACGTTGACCTTTCAGAGATAGAAAGCTATGATGAGTTCTGGAAACACGTGATCGGCGTGATGGAATATTTAGCAGAATCCACACATGAAGCCTCAGTTGCACGTGATCGACATTTTGCAGAGCAAACGGGCGGTTATCTTCAGGCGTCATTGGTAACACGGGATTGTATCGAAAATGCGAAGGGATACACTCAGGGCGGAGCCCGTTACAATTTCTGCAATTGGGATATTATCGGAACTGCAAATCTTGTGGATTCACTGATAGCTATACGCAAAATGGTCTTTGAGGATAAGATTCTAAGTCTTCAGCAACTAGCAGATTTATTGGTTTTGGATTGGGAGGGTCACGAACAGCTACGGATGCAGATCATCAATCAGTATCCACACTTTGGAAATAACAACGATGGCACCGATGCTGTTGCAAAACAGGTTATCGAAACGTTATCCGGCATACTCAAGCGCAGAACGCCGTTTCGTGGCGGAGAGTATATTCTTGGCACAACTGCCGGCGGAGAAAACATGCACATTGAGTTCGGTCGTGTAACCGGCGCAACCCCTGATGGAAGGAAATCCGGAACTACTCTGGCAGACAGCATCGGGTCTGCACAAGGTCGTGATCGTCAGGGCATTACTGCACTGCTTAACTCAGTGGCAAAACTCCCCCATAAGCTTCTACCGACAGCGACTACGCTTAATGTAAAAATAGACCCAAAATTGCTTGATGACGAGGATGGAATAGAAAAAGTATCCGCTCTTATACGTGGGCATTTCACGTCAGGCGGACAACAGATGCAGTTCAATTTCTACAGCCGTGAGATGCTACTCGATGCCAAGCAAAATCCTGAAAAATACGGAAGCCTTATGGTTCGGGTTTCTGGCTATAGTGCGCCGTTCATCTCTCTCTGGGGCGATCTGCAAGACGAGATCATTGCCCGTACCGAACACAGCTTTTAAATTTTCGTAGAATCAGAACAACGTTCCAAATAAAATGAGTAGGTTGGAAAAATATCTATGATAAAACCAATGCTAATTGTGATATTTGCCGCTTTATTATGTATTGAGGAGGTAACCGCCATGGCCCCGATAATAAAGGTACTAAGCATGTCGGAAGCATATACTGAGAATCTTCTGCAAAATGGCGATCTTGAAAGAACAGACAAGGATTTAATCTATGGTTGGTCGCCATACAGAAATGGATATAAAACTGTCCAGCAGATTGGACGTAACGATTCTATGGCTGTTATCTGCAAGAATGAAAAGGCATCCGTAGGTAGCGGAATAAGCCAAACCATAGAGTTGAATCGAAATACTTCTGTTCCTTTGATTATACGTGGTTGGAGTAAGGCTGAGAACGTAAGCGGGAGTAAAGATTCTGGCTATTCTATATACGTTGACATCACATATCAGGATGAAACTCCGCTATGGGGGCAGACAGGCGCATTTAGCACAGGTACTCATGATTGGGAAATGCAGGAGTTTCTTATCATGCCAGAAAAGCCTGTAAAACGTATTACGATATATGGTCTATTTCGAGGACATACAGGAACCGTATTGTTCGATGACTTTCAGTTATATGAAATTAACACTGGTGGAATCTCAATGCTGGATGGCGTTCCTGTTGAAGTACCAGAAACCTCTGTTGGAGAATCTAGCGAAATATACAAATTTTCAACAAAGGATGGCCTAGGCATTGATTACGATTGGCATAATGGGAACATCACTTCATTAAAAATAGATGATAGAGAGTTTTGCCAGAAATCTGTGCCATCGGGATTCTTTGTCCGTGACGTTGCCAAGAATTCTGGTTTTTATAATTTCAAAGACGGTTCGTGTGATGAACTTGGCTTGAGTCTGGATGTTAAGCCTGTCCAGAAGGATAACTGCCTGCATGTAGAAGGCAGTATAAAGGATACAACAGGCAATGATCGTGCCATAACTCTTATCTTTGCATTGCCAATAGATGCAGTCGGCTGGAAATGGCACGATGATGTACGTAACAATAGAGTCATAGAAAAAGGCATAGAATACATAAACTGCGTCAACATTCATACAGGCTTAAACGGTATGATGTCGCTCTATCCCTTCGGCAATATCAGTAATAAAAGTGATGGATTGGCGTTAGCTATGGATATGGATGTTCCAGCGCAATACCGCATCACATATAACGCACATACAAAGCAATTTTTCATAGCCTACGACTTTGGACTTTGTAAGGATACCGATAATTTCCCAAGTTCAGCGCCATTTAAGTTTGTTATTTACAGGACTGATCCGCAATGGGGTTTTCGTTCTGCAAGTAAAAAGTTATATGATATATTTCCTGATTACTTTGCATGTCGTTCTAAAGATCAGGGGATATGGATGCCGTTCACTGACGTTAGCACAGTTCAAGGATGGGAGGATTTTGGTTTCAAATATCACGAAGGCAATAACAACGTGCCTTTCGATGACTCCGCAAATATTCTGAGTTTCCGTTATACTGAGCCGTCAACTTGGTGGATGAGCATGGACCCAAGTATAGATCGCACAGATGAAAATATAATGAAACAACTGAATGAATACGCAAAATCCGATAAACGACATACTCAACGATCAGCAGAAGCAACCATAGTGTCTGATTCATTCGATGAAAATGGAAAATATCAATATCAGGTTCTTGATACTCCCTGGAGCAATGGGGCGGTATTCAGTTCCAATCCGAATCCCTATATTCCGGGCAATTCAGAGGCAAAAATGAAATGGAATGAGGAAATCAAACAGAATCTTTATGGACCAAATGCCAAAGGCATACAGGATGGCGAGTATCTTGATTCGTTAGAGGGATACGTGACAGCTACTGAGAATTTTCGCAGAGAGCATTTTCATTACGTTACCATTCCGCTTATGTTTTCAACTATGTCTAAAAAACCGGTGATTCACAAAATGTCATCTGTATATGAGTTTTCAAAGTGGTTAGCAGATGATATTCACAAGATGGGCAAGTTGATGTTTGCGAATTCAGTTCCTCACAGCTTTGCGTTTCTTTGTCCGTTCTTTGACGTTATGGGTACAGAAATGGACTGGGTCGGTAGCGATGGAAAATGGGATCCAGCTTCTGATAACTGGATGAACTTTAAGCGTACCATGTGCTATCAAAAGCCATATCTATTCTTGATGAATACTAACTATAATAAATTCACACCTGATCTGGTGGAGAAGTATTTCCAGCGAAGCCTTTTTTATGGAATGTATCCCAGTATGTTCAGTCACAACGCCTCAGATGATCCATACTGGCGCGCGCCAAATCTATATAACCGTGACCGACATCTGTTCAAGAGATATATCCCAATAATAAAAAAGATAGCAGAGGCAGGATGGGAGCCAATAACTTATGCAGTTACCAATAAAGATTCTGTTTACATAGAAAGATATGGACCTGATACAGATGGTAACGTGTATTTTACGCTTTTAAACAATTCCAATAAAACTTTGGAAACGAATGTTACAATCATGACTGACGAACTAAAACTTACTAATACCGATACCGTTGAAGACTTGATATTGGGTGAAAGGGTAAGCGCATCAGCCAGTGATAGCAATATAAAACTAACAGCGAAGATGGCGCCGGAACAGGTGCGATTATTTAACTTCAAGAAGAAATAGCTATAACTCTCCCCATGAATGAGGTTGGCACTGTAAAATATATAAACACTGAGGCACGGAGAACACAGAGAATACAATATTTCCTTATTCCCTCTCTCTCAACTCTCCGTGTCTCTGTGTCTCCGTGTTTATTTTCATTTTATTTTTGACAATGCCCAATTGTTAGTGTTTATTTCCAGAAGGATTGTATACTGATATATATTTCTGACACATTTATCCAAGTTTTTCGAGTGTATCAAGAATGATAGGGAAGGACTGTTCCCAATTTCGTGGCAGATCCTCTGAGATTTCAAATGCTAGCGCTTTCTTACCTGCGCGCTCACGCATACCTACAATAGCCTCACGCAATTCCCTTTCAGTACGATAATAATGACCGATGTTGACATTGCCGAAGAATACCTTATTTGTCCATGCTTTACGGCATTTATCATAAGTCATATCGCCCTCTGGTGGTTCCGTCAATGACTCAATTATCTGGAACGGCGCCCTTGCGATCTGATCAGAAATCACACTTAACCCGCCGTCATAATGAACCATGACTTGCTTTCCACCTTTATTAAATGCTGGCATACATTCATTATAGAATGACAGTAGAAGTTCCTCGTATCTTTTCGGTCCCAACATGCTGATAGTCAGGTTTTCCCATATCTTAACGAAGCGACCCGGTCCTTCTGCGATAAGCCTATATTCTTCGAGAATAAGTTTCTTTCGTGCCTCATATAAATCAAAAAGCTCAGGAACTTCCATCGCAATATCAAGGCAGAATTGCTGAGTGCCTGCCCAGTCAACGTTTATGCTCATCGCCGGTGTACGTGAAGCGGATAGTATGGTGACTCCATAATCTCCAGCGAGTTGTTCAGTCTTTTCATATTCTCCGTAGTAAGTGGCTAATTCGGTGTTTTCAGTGATCCACTGCATTATTTTGTAATCTTTTGGCGTCTTTATGAGGAATTGATAGTGCCATCCATTAAGGTGTATCTGCTCTAAAGTTCCTATCGGTGTTTTCTTTCGGTATATGGAATAGCGATTATTCCCTTCTATCTTCTCCTCGTAAGAGTTTTCAACGCCATGCTCGGTGTGTCCTATGACACCGCAGTGTTCAGACGTACCAAGGCCCATATCAAGCACTCGTCGCCAGCGATCGGAATTCCGATCGTCCATCATCCAGCTATAGATTGCATAGGGCGTAATCTCTGGCGTTCCGCCATTCAATGCCACAGTCAAAAGTTCCTTTGTTGTCATTACTCACTCTCCACATTTGGGCAAATTTAAGAAATCCTTTTAAGCTTTAGGAAATAGCGCGCGGATAAACGCGGATCAGAAATAAATAAAGTAATCGTTAAAAAATGCGTTTTTTGTAGGATGGGTTCATGGTTTCCACCTATATTTGATTTAATATTTACCATAAACAACAGTAGATAAATTATGGTTTTAGACAACATACCAAAAACCATGAACCCATCCTACTATTATGTCAAAATGGCATTTTTTAACGATTACAATAAAAGAAAAATCCGCGAAAATCCGTTTAATCAGCGTCATCTGCGTTCTATTCCTGTAATCGTTAAAAAACAGGGTTTATCGTAGGGGTAGCCCCACATTAAAATGTGGTCAAAGATTCCATCGGTTAATAAGCTCTTTCAAACGCTCAGAAGGTCTACCCCTAGGTAGCTTCCAAGGAAGTAACGGCACTTGATAAGTAAGCAACTCACC